>Ga0182016_10000715_pt1 | contig 41276 bp, 35 predicted proteins | sample 712S2MmetaG_FD_120491 | JGI IMG/M metagenome (GOLD analysis project Ga0182016, IMG submission 120491) | Permafrost microbial communities from Stordalen Mire, Sweden - 712S2M metaG | ecosystem: Environmental > Terrestrial > Soil > Wetlands > Permafrost | place: Sweden: Stordalen | collected...
AGCGGGACCATTTGCAGGACGCGGAGCCAGGAGGACTGGCCGAAGGTCATATCCAGGGTGGTGACGTGGGCGGCGATGTAGTAAGTGAAGACGAAGAGGGTGAAGCCGACAACTGTGAGCCAGCGTGCCGCGATCTTGCCGGTGAGGAAGCCTGCGAGCGGCATGACAAGGACGAGAGTGAATCCTCCGCCGGTGAGAGCAAGTCCAGCGGTGGTGGCTGTCCAGCCGAGGAGCTGCTGCATGAACTGGGGCTGCAGGACGGTGGAGGCGTTGAGCACACCGCCGACCAGGGCCATGAGCAGGCAGCAGATGGCGAAATTCTTATATCGGAAGAGCTTGAGGTTGATGAGCGGGGTCTTGTGATTCCACTCCCAGAAGATCAGGCCGATCATGCTGAAGACGAAGAGGCAGCCAAAGAAGACGATGAAGGGCGATGAGAACCAGTCGTTCTCTTCACCCTTGTCGAGCATGATTTGGAGCCCGCCCATGGCGAGGGTGAGAAAGGCGAGGCCGAGGTAGTCGAGGTTGCGCAAGCGCGAGAGGTCGGCCTTGATCCACGGCGGATCGTCGACCAGGCGGGTGACGAGCACGAAGGCCAGGATGCCGACGGGGATGTTGATGAAGAAGATCCAGCGCCAGGAGTAGTTGTCGGTGATCCATCCGCCAAGCGTGGGTCCGATGGACGGTGCGAGGACGGCGACGACGCCGTAGAGGGCAAAGGCCTGGCCGCGTTTTTGGGGCTCAAAAGAATCGGCCATGATGGCCTGGGCCATGGGCTGCATGCCGCCGCCACCGAAGCCCTGCATGCAGCGGCAGATGAGCAGGATGGGCAGCGAGGGAGCGGCGCCGCAGAGGAAGCTGGAGACAGTGAAGATGACAATACACATCAAGAAGAAGTTCTTGCGTCCCATGACGGTGGAGATCCAGCCGCCTAGCGGGAGGACGATGGCGTTGGCTACCAGATAGCTGGTGAGGACCCAGGTGCCTTCGTTGGTGGAAGCGCCGAGCGAGCCTGCGATGTGGGGCAGGGCAACGTTGGCAATGGAGGTGTCAAGCACCTCCATAAAGGCTGCCAAGGCGACGGTCATGGCGATGAGCCAGGGGTTGACGCGCGGCTTCCAATTGGCATGAACGTCAACGTTTGGGTTGGTGACCGTGACCCCGGCGGGGGCCGGCAATGCTTGTGAAGCAGCGGACAAAAGGGTTCTCCTCGGTTAGGGAATAAAGGTATGAGGACAGCTAAGTCTCGTGTTTCGAGGGGTTGCCAAAAGGGCGGCCCCGCGCTGAGGCAAACAAACGATCGGCCTGCGAACTTAAAACTCCGCTTATGGGGGTTAGATTCGCCGGGATGGGGCAGGGGTGCAGAGATTGGATGCTGATCAGGCTTTTTGGCCGACGAAGAGGCGTGCGGCGAGGAGGATGGCGGCGCAACCCATGAGGGTAAGGATGACCAACTCGCAGCGGCTCAGGTCATAAAAGGGGGATACGGGACGCACACTCGATCTTAGCGCTTCTCTTTCTGGTCCATTCTTGCAAAAAGAATTCTCCAATACGACAGGGCCACTACATCATCGCCTGTCCCGGGAAATAGCCGGATTCGCGTCAAAAATAGGACTGTGTATTCCGCGATTATTGCTGCAAAGAAGGAGGCCGCCGCACCTATCAAAATGAAGTTGAAGAGGGACCCTGCTGCCGAATCAGCAGGGTTACCGGCGTCCGTTATAAAGGACCACACAATGAACGCCGCTGTAGCGATTACAAGCCCTAGAATTGGTCCTTTCTTTCCAAGAAAGACGGCGCTGGCGCAGTAGATGAGCGTTTGCAATGCGAATACAAGGAATATCCCATAATGATTAGCACCGGCGGCGCCATGCGCGAATTCATCAAATGCCTTCGGGCCATCGGCAGCCCATAAGGAATAGAACGCAGCTACGATCATGACCATGGCGAGCGACAGCGGAGCCAGGGCAGCGAGCAAAATAACGCGCAATGCGGAAATCAGGGCCTTCATTGGTTTGATCCTTGTATGGGACCGGAAAGTATATAGCGGGTGCGCCGCGCATGTTGCGAACTCTTTGTTGGATTGGCAAAGAAGCGTAACTGGACTTTTCGGTGACGCCGCGCGCGAGGTGTCTGAGGTGGTTCAGGCCGGGGGCAGAGATTGCGGGGTGGGGTTCAGGCTCGCTGGCGGACGAAGAGGCGGGCGGCCAGGAGGATGGCGGCGCAACCCATGAGAGTGAGGATGGCGGCGTTGGGCCACAGCTCGCCCAATGTAGAGCCGCGGAGGATGATGCCGCGGAGGATGCGGATGAAGTAGGTGGCGGGGATGATGCGGCTGATGCCCTGGAAGAAGAGGGGCATGTTTTCGATGAGGAATATGTAGCCGGAGAGGAAGACAGAGGGCAGGACGGTTCCCATGGAGAGCTGGAAGGCCTCAGCCTGGGTTTTGGCTTTTGTGGAGATGACCAGGCCGATGCCGAGCAGGGTGAGGATGTAGGGCAGTGACATGAAGAGGAGCAAGAAGACGCTGCCATGGATTGGCACCTGGAAGACGATGCGCATGACGGCAAGGATGGCGCAGAGTTCGAGGAAGCCGAGCACGCCGTAAGGGATCATTTTGCCGACCATGAGGCCGAGTGGGGCCACGGGTGTCATGGTGAGCTGTTCCAGCGTGCCGCGCTCGCGTTCGCGGACGAGGGAGAGCGCGATGAGCAGGATGATCATGACCTGGAGCAGGACGGCGATGAGGCCGGGGACGAAGAAGTTTGCCGAGCGCATGGCGGGGTTGTAGAGAAGCGAGGCGCGCACCTCGATGGGCATGTTGCCGTTGGGCAGAACACGGGCGAGGGATTGCTCGAGGGCCACGCCGGTGGAGGTGTTGATGGCCTGGCCAGCGACGGTCGAGTCCGATCCGTCGACAAGGACCTGGACGAAGGCGGTTGAGCCATCTTGAAGGCTCCGGTCGTAGTCGGCTGGGATGCGGACGGCTACGCGAGCCTTGCCGGAGCGGACGGCGTTGTACATTTCGTCAATGGAGCGGGCGGTGACGGAGAGCTTGAAGACATCAGAGGCTGCGAAGCGCTGAAGTAACTGACGGCTGGATTGGGTTTGCGACTCGTCAAAGACTACGGTGGGAACCTGACGGATGTTGGTGTCGATGGCGAAGCCGAAGAGGAAGAGCTGAATCATGGGAATGAGCAGGGCAAAGAAGAGCGTGCCGGGGTCGCGAACGATGTGGAGAAATTCTTTGCGGCAGATGGGGACGAGTCCGCGGAATGGTTGGCTCATTTGGATTTCTCCATGATGCCGAGGGTGAGGGTGACAAAGACATCTTCAAGCGATGGCTCGATGACGGAGATGTGGGCCTGGGGCAGCGCGTCGCGAATGGCCTCAAGCTGGCCGTGCTGGGCGAGTGCGTGTATGGAGCGGCCGAAGATGGTGGCTTCCTGAATGCCGGGCAGAGTGCGAACGAGGGCAAGATTCTGCGAGGCATTAGGGATTTCGATTTGGATGCGGACTGTGTAAGGAGGATTGGCGGCGGGCAGGTTTTGCAGTTCGGCAACGGTGCCGAGGGCGACGAGGTTGGAGAGATAGATATAGCCGACGCGGCCGCAGCGCTCGGCTTCATCCATGTAATGGGTGGTGACAAAGAAGGTGACGCCCTGGGCGGAGAGGCTGAAGAAGAGGTCCCAGAGGGTGCGGCGGGCTACGGGATCGATGCCGCCGGTGGGCTCGTCGAGAAAAACTACCTCAGGGGAGTGAATGATGGCGCAACCGAGGGCGAGGCGCTGCTTCCAGCCACCGGAGAGCTGGGCGACGCGGCGATTGAGGTAAGAGCGAATGCCGGTCAGATCGATGACATCGTTTTTGCGCTTGATGGCCTGCTGGCCGTTGAGGCCATAGACGCCGGCGTAGAAGTCGAGGTTTTCCTGCACGGTGAGGTCTTCGTATAGGCCGAATTTCTGACTCATGTAGCCGACATGCTGCTTGATTTCGGCGGCATTCTTGATAATGTCCATTCCGAGGATGGTGCCAGTGCCGGAGGACGGGGTGAGGAGCCCGCAGAGAGCCTTGATGATGGTTGTCTTGCCGGAACCGTTGGGGCCGAGGAAGCCGAAGATCTCACCCTTGCCTATCTCGAAGCTCACGTCGTTCACCGCAGTGAAGTTTCCAAAGCGGATGGTGAGGTGACTTGCGGTGATGGCCGGTGCTGCGACGGAGGACGTCATGGGAAGCGCACCGAAGCGGACATGCCGGACTTGAGGACGCCATCGGGGTTATCTGCGTAGACCTTGACGGCGAAGACCTGGTGCTCGCGGTCGTCTGGAGTCTGGACGTTGCGGGGCAGGAACTCGGCTTCGGAGGCGATTTGGCCGATGTGGCCGTTGAAAGTTTGGGAGAGGCCGTCGACGCGGACAGTTGCGGATTGATTGAGATGGACGCGGGCCAGGTCGGTTTCGGGGATGTAGATTTTGGCCCAGAGCTGCGACGGCTCGAGCATGGATACGACGATGCGGCCAGGAGCGACGAGATCGCCGGGGCGAACGGAGACGGTTTCGATTACGCCATCGGCTGGTGCGGTGAGTTCAGCTTCTTTGAGGGCAACGTCGATGTCGGCGACATGGGCTTTTGCCTGGGCAAGCTGGGCGCGTGCGGCGTCAATGTCTTCTCTGCGTGAGCCTTTGCGGGCAAGGATGGCGGCGGCTTCAGCCTGTTGGTAGCGGGCCTCGGCTGACTGGATGTCCTCATGGCGAGTGCCTGCCTGGAGCTCGGCTAGCTTCTGGCGGGCGGATTCGGCGTGCTGGGCAGCGGAGTCGCGTTTGTCGCGGGCGTTGTCAAAGTCCTGGCGGGCGATGGCATCGTCAGCGAGCAGCTTCTCCATGCGCTTGAAGAAGATCTCGGCATTGGCTGCGTCGGCCTGGGAGGCGGCGTAGTCGGCCTGGGCCTGGGCGATGTCCTGACGGCGCGGACCAGCCTTGGCTTCTTCAAACGCGGCGCGGGAGTTGGCGGCGGAGGCCTCTGCTTGCTCGATTTCCTCAGGGCGATTGCCGCGGATCATGCGGTCGAGATTGGCCTGGGCTTGATCGACGGCGGCGGCGGCCTGTGCGCGCTGGGCCTTGAGGTCGTTGGATTCGAAGCGGACCAGGAGAGCGCCGGCCTTGACTTGTGCTCCCTCTTCATAAGGGACGGCGATGACGCGTCCACCAACCTTGGAGCCGATCTGAATCTCGCGCGTCTCGATGGTGCCGGCATAGAGGTTGCGAGCTTTGTGAGCCTGCCAACTGTAGTAGATGGCGAGAATGGCGGCGACCAGCAGGACCGCGGCAGCGATGATGATGATTCTCTTGCGGTTCATCGTGTTCCTTCCAGCACCAACTGCATTCGCTGGCGCATGGTCTCTACCAACCAGTTCTGGGGGATGGATTCGCGCATAAGCCACTCGAGCATGGTGGCGATATAAACGGCCATCAGCGTCTCTGCTATGGCCTTTGGGTCGGGCTTGGGACGGCGCGGCGCGGATTTGAGGGCTTTGGCAAGGATCTGAGTTAATGCGTCGACGACCTGTTCGCGAATGGCCAGCATGGGGCCGCGGGAGACCTGGTGGACGAAGGCCTCGATCATGAGCTTTTTGGAATGATGGGAGATGCGGGCATTCTCAGCGGAGAGCTTAAGAATGAGCTGAAGAATGCCTTCAATAGTGGGCGTGGGGCCACTAGCCTGAAGCGCGGCGAGAGTGGCTTTGAGCTTTTCTGCGCGGGCGGAAGCGACCTCGCGGAGGATGAGCTCTTTTTGGGGGAAGTAGTTGAAGAATGTGGCGCGGGAGATGCCGGCCTCGGCGGCGATCATCTCGACGGAGACCTTCTCATAGCCATGGGTCCCGAATAGCTCGAAGGCGACGCGAACGATCTCAGAGCGGGTATGTTCTCGCTGGCGGTCGCGGAGGGGGATTACACTTGCATTCACAATTTGGACTGTAGTCCAAAATATAAATGCAAGTCAAGTTAATTCGAGGTCATTTGAGCCAGGTTATTCGAGACTGATGGGCTGGGGGAAGGTGGAGTCGGCGAGGGGCTGGGGGATGCGGGTTCGCCAGGTGATGAGCGCGATGGCGAGGGCGAGGGACTGAATGCAAACGATGAAGGCGACGCAGGCGGGCCATTTTCCGATGTGCCAGAAGATGGCGGGGACGACCCCGGCAGCGGTGCCGCCGAAGTAGTAGAAGCTCATGTAGAGGCCCGCGCCGGTGACGCGGGATTCGGGCGGGGTGGCGATGCGGAGGAAGCTTTGGGAGGCGGTTTGGGCGACGAAGACGCCGCTCGAGACACAGGCCAGGCCGAGGAGGATGACGATGAGCGAGGGGGCGAGGGTGAGCAGGACGCCGAGCATGGAGAGGAGCATTCCGGCGGCGATGCCGGCGCGGAGGCCGGTGCGGGTGATGAGGTAGCCGGCGGCGGGGGTGACAAAGAGGCCGACGAGATAGACGAAGAAGAGCGAGCTGAGCGCGGCGGTGGAGAGAGAGAAAGGTGGAGCGGCGAGGTGGAAGGTGATCCAGGTGAAGACGGCGACGAGCGAAAAGAGGACGTTGAATCCGACGGCGAAGGTGCCGACGAGGCGGGGGAGACGGAAGAGGGCACGGATCTCCACCCCACGGACGAGGACCTGTCCGCGGGGGCCCCGGAGTTGATGAGCGAAGTTGGAGATTGTGGATGCGGATTCTGGACTCCCATGTCTCAGAAGCGAGACATGGGGCACCCGCAGGGATTGGGGCACTCGGGAATTTGGGCGGGGGCGGCCGTGCGGGAGCCAGGCGGCGACAGCGGCGGCACCGGCAAATGAGGCGAGGCCGAGGGCGATGAAGCTTACGCGCCAGGAGAACCAGTCGGTGAGGAAACCGGCGGTGAGACGGCCAAGGAAGCCGCCGAGAGCTGTGCCGCTGACGTAGAGGCTGATGATGAAGGGAACGCGGTTGGGCGGCCATTCCTCGCCGATGTAGGTGACGAGAACGGCGACAATGCCGGGGACCATGACTCCCTGAAGAAAGCGCCAAACGATGAGTTGGGTCAGCGATTGTGAGGTGGCGGCGAGCAGCGTGGGGATGGCCATGCCGAGGATGGAGGCGAGGATGACACGGCGGCGGGCGAGGCGCTCAGTTAGCGCGCCAAAGAAGGGCGCGGAGAGCGCGACGGCGATGGTGGCGGCGGAGACGGTCAGTCCGGCGGAGGCCTTGGTTACGTGGAAGAGGCGCGTGAAGAGCGGCAGCAAAGGCTGTGTGCAGTAGAGCTGGAGAAAGGCGCAGACCCCGGCGAGGAAGACGGCAGCGGCGGCGCGGCGGCCGGGTGCGGGGTGGGGCTGGGTGGAAGACGGTTGCAAGATTCAGGATAGCGCGAGGGGTGGGCCGGGAGTGGAGTTGCCGATTTGATGGTGATGCAGTTTGCGGATAGGCCGTCGCTTGGGAGCAACGCATCACTTTCCACAAGCCGACACTCGAGGGGTAATTCTCCTGCGTGCGTGACTTGGCGACTTAGCGCTAAGCCAAAAATACTCCGGGCTCCATCGGCGATTGCGCGGACGAGTCCATCACGATCCGTGTAGCGGGCCAAAAGTCAGTAGATTGGACCAGCTCGCCATGAAAAATCCCGCGTCCATTTGACCGGATGAGGACTCTCGGGCAAGTCTGATCGTCCGGTGTGTTCTCCCCCATTGGCGAGTAAGGCTGGGAATGAAATCTCCTGTATGCTTGGTGCATGTTTTTTCCAGGTTTTCCCGGAATCGCAACGGCGGTGGGGCTATTCGCGGGCATCTGGCTCATTACCTACCTGAAGGGCAGGGGACAGCCAGCGGCCTTCGATCCTCAGGGTCAACATGGGGAGTTTGGAAAGAATCTGCTTCACATCTACCTCGACATCGCAAAGACGGTGCTCGGTCTGGCTGCAGGTTCGATCGTGCTGCTTGTCGGTGCGATGAATTTCAGTCCTGCAGGTGCCCGGCATTCGATGTCCGCATTCGCTTCGCCCCTGTTTCTGGTGGCGATGAGCATCATCTTCGGTGTGCTCTTCATGATCTTGCTGGTGTTGAGCTATGAGCATCATCTGCATCATCCGAAGGAGCCGGAGGCGTACACGCTATTGCGATATTCGCGGAACCAATCGCTCGGATTCAGCGCGCTTATCTGCTTCTGCATCAGCTACATTTGGCTGATCTTCGACGCCACCAGATGAAAGGCAAGACATCTGAGAGGAGGGATTTACTACCCACATGCGGATACTCAAAAGACTTCTCCTCGTGGCGGCCGTCCTGGTTGTGGTTGTCGCCGCTTTTGCTGCCTGTCTGGTGCGCGGAGGATTTCGTCGATTCGAGACCGCGCCATATCCGGTTCATCCCGCTGCCTTCACCAACTGGAACGATGTGTTGGCGCATCCGCGTGACATTTCCCTGACGACGTTTCAGACCGGCGTTGTCCACATGGATCCGTGCCTGAACCTCGATCCGGCAAGTCCGAGGCAAGCCGACTGCGACCATGCGCCGCGTGATCTCCCTGTGCTGGTGCACTGGATACACCATCCAAAGTTTGGGGACTTCCTGATTGACACTGGCTTCGACGACTCCTTCGCGAAACATCCGCCCTACGGCAGTTACACCGAGGCGATGAAGCTCTTCAATTGGGGAAACGGCGTGACCAACGGGCAGGAACCGGGCATGGACCTGGCGGCACAGCTCACGCGCCTCAATGTTCACCCTACTGCGGTGTTCTTCACGCATCTGCACCCCGATCACACCGGGGGAGTTTCCGCACTCGCGCCCCAAACCGAGTTTGTTATCGGGAAGGCCGAGGCCAGCTTCTTGGCGCGTGCCGCCGTCGCGAACCACTTTCCCGCCAACGCGAAGTTTCTCAGCATTGATTTTTCAGCTGCGCCTTTAATGCCTCCCCTCGGGCCGTGTGTCGATCTTTTTGGTGATGGATCTATGTGGGCCATCTCAGCGCCCGGCCATACCGATGATGACATGGCGTTTTTGATTAACGGCGAATCGCCAGTTCTGCTGACCGGCGATGCGAGCCACTTTGCATGGGCTTTCAAGAACGGCGTCGGCCCACGTGGCTGGAATGACGCCGGTACTGCTCGTGGCCGCGTAAGCCTGGAACGGCTGCGTGCATTCGCGAGGGCCTATCCGAACGTACGACTCATTTATGGACACGACAAAGGACAACCTTAACTTGGGCGGCGGCCATTTCTTGACCTTAAGAGGTTTGGAATGGCCGTATCGGAGCAGCAGCGATGTAAGGAGGTCGAGTGACGACAATGACTACGATCCTTGGTGCCGGCGGCCCGATCGGAAATGAACTCGCCAGGATTCTGGCTGCCGGGAACATGCCATTCCGATTGGTAGGCCGCAACCCGAGGCCGATTGCCGGCGGGACATTGTTCCCGGCAGATCTTGCCGATAGGGATCAAACCATCCGGGCAGTCGCAGGCTCGAAGGTGGTTTATCTGCTTGCGGGCCTCAAATATGACCTTGGGGTTTGGCAGGAACTCTGGCCGAAGATCATGGCCAATACCATCGAAGCCTGCAAGAGAGCAGAGGCCAAGCTGATCTTCTTCGATAACGTCTACATGTATGGGAAGGTCGCGGGTCCGATGACGGAAAACACTCCGTACGCTCCCTGTTCGAAGAAGGGCGAGATCCGGGCAAAGATTGCAACAGCCCTGGTGGATGAAGTGCAAGCCGGCCGTCTGAATGCAATGATCGCGCGTTCAGCAGATTTCTATGGGCCCGATACCCAAAACGGTGTGCCGAACGTTCTGGTATTTGATCCCCTTTCAAAGGGAGCAAAGGCATCGTGGCTGGTCAACGCGACAGTACCGCACTCGCTGACCTTCATTCCTGACGCAGCGCGCGGCGTGGCAATGCTGGTGGATCGGGAGTCAGCGTGGAACCAAGTGTGGCATCTGCCGACCGCGCCCAATCCGCCAACCGGCGGGGAGTTCATCGCGATGGCTGCCAGTGAATTCGGAGCAGCTCCCAAATTTCGGGTATTCAGCAGGCCGATGCTTTGGCTGGCCGGATGGTTCAAACCGCAGGTTCGCGAGTCGTACGAGATGCTGTACCAGAGCGATTCTCCCTACTTGTTCGACTCGACAAAGTTTGCGAAGGAATTTGGCTTCGCCGGAACCCCCTATCCAGACGGAATCCGAATCGCCGCCGATTCCTACAAGGGAAGGGGCTCAACATGACACACTCATCAGAATTCGTTTTGCGCGTGCTCTTGATCGGTGCCGGTGCCACGATTGTGATGGACATTTGGGCGCTGTTGCTGAAGCACCTTGGAATCCCATCGCTCAACTTCGCTTTTCTTGGCCGCTGGATCGGTCATCTCCCCGACGGTCAATGGACACACGAACGCATTGCAAAAGCGGCACCCATCAAAGGTGAGTTATGGATGGGGTGGTTTGCGCACTATTCCATCGGAGTTGCCTTCGCTGCGCTCTTACTCGCTCTGTATGGATTGGAGTGGGCAAGAAAGCCGACTTTGCTCCCTGCACTCAGCATTGGGATCGTAACTATTGTCGCGCCGCTTTTCATTCTGCAACCGGCGTTGGGAGCGGGAATCGCTTCTTCTAAGACTCCCCGGCCGGTCTTCAATTCCATCAAGAGCCTGGCCACGCACACCGTCTTTGGACTAGGGCTGTACCTAGCGGCTCTGGCGACACGCTAATCCCCGCTCCCCAGCGCAGGATGGAGAGCGTTGCGCAAAAGGCCCCTTAACCGGCACCCGGTGAAAGGTTTTAGGGGTCGAACTGTGTGGCCGGCTCACTTGAGCGGCAAATTAGATCGTGAAGTCGACCAGCGTTCGACGATCTGCCTGAGCATGATCCTTGGCTGACGAGAACAGGCCAATCCGCGTTTTCGGGCTAAGCGCTCATTGAGCGCGTCTCGGCAATAATCCAAACGATTACTCCTCGAAAACGCAGTTCTTTCCGTAAGATTGCCAACGCTCGAGTTGTCGGCTAGAGCGCTTTCGATCCACATGTTGACGTTACGAATTCGTCGTAGATGGCATTTTCTTGAGGAAAATGCCACTTTGATCCCTCGTTTCTGTAAGCACTTGGATCGAAAACGCTGGAATCGGAAACTGCGCCGCTACCGCCGGCTGCGCCGCACAGGGCGCAAGGGCTGCTGTATTGTTTGTCACCTACAGGGCTGATCTGGGTACTTATACGATGAGGTGGGACGATGAACACTGGAATTGCAGCCAAGAGCGACGCGGAGCTGGTGGAATGGAGCCGGAGTGGGGACCGTTCGGCGTTTGCGACGATCGTGAAGCGGTATCAGAGGCTGGTTTGCTCGATTACATACAACGCGACTGGGAACTTGAGCCTGAGCGAAGACCTGGCGCAGGAGACCTTCTTTGCTGCATGGAAGCAGATGGCGGATCTGCGCGAACCGGAGCGGCTGAGGGCGTGGCTGTGCGGCATTGCGCGGTTTCTGGTGGGCAAGGAGTTCAGGAAGATGGGCCGCGAGCCGGCTCATGACGCAGAGGCGCTGGATGCGATTGCGGAGCCGGAGTCGGCGGAGATGTCGCCGGCGATGCAGGCGGTGAGTCGCGAGGAAGAGGCGATTCTGTGGCGGGCGCTCGGACGGATTCCAGATACATATCGCGAGCCGCTGATTCTGTTCTATAGAGAAGAGAAGTCGATTGAGCGCGTGGCGGCTGAACTGGAGCTGAGCGAGGATGCGGTGAAGCAGAGGCTTTCGCGGGGGCGCAAGCTGCTGCACGAAGAGGTGGTTGCGTTTGTTGAAGGAACGCTGAGCCGGACAGCGCCGGGGCAGGAGTTTTCGAGCGCGGTGATGGCGATGTTGCCGGCGGCGTCGGCGGCGACGGTGGGCGCAGGGGTGGCGGGCAAGGGCGCGGCGATGGCCAAGTCGGGGTCGATAGCGGCGTGGCTCGCGGCTTGGCTGGCTCCGGTCACGCCGTTTTTGGGTGTGTTTGCCGGCTTGATGGTGAACTGGATCTCGGTGCGGTCAGCGCCGACGGCGCGCGAACGCCGGTTCCAGGGGATCTGGCTGAGTTGCTTTTGGATCTTTGTGCTGGGATGGGCTGTGCCCGGGCAGTATGCCGTGCAGGCTTTGCGCCACGGATATGCGTGGAGCGATGCGACCTATTTTGAGGTGGTGGGCGGGTTCTGGTGGTTCTACGCGATGGTGGTCGGGACATTCATCGTGTTCTTCCTGCGGCGGGCCGCGGCGATGCGGCGACAGATAGAGCAAGAACCGGGGAAGCCTGAGGCGAGTGGAGCGCCGACAACTTTCGCATCGAGAGTTGCGATGGTGGCGGGGATTTACCTGGCGATGTTTTCAGCGCTGATCTATCTGGCGTTCAAGGCGCACGACTGGCTGGCGGGGGCAATTCTTCTGGGAGCAATGGTTGTGCTGGGCGGATGGCATCTGGTCTATGTTGGCACCCGCGACGGCCTGGCAGGCTGGAAGAGGGCGACGAGGCGCATTGTGCTGGCGTGGGTGGTGATTCTGGTGGTGCTGAATTGGCGGCTGGGAGGCTGGTTGGCTGCTTATCGGGGTGCCGATCTTGCGGTGATTCATGGGCTGCTGCCGGAGTGGGCGCTTCCGGTGGCGACGCTGACGCTGGCGGTCTGGATTGGGGCGTTGGTGGCGTTGACCAGGCCTGAGCGCGCGCGGGACTGAGGCGGGAGAGCGGTAAAGCAGAGTGCGCGTTGGCCTTTGATGCCGGTCGAGGAAAGACATCCCTCAGGGGCTGAAGCCAGTATTTATTCAGCGGCGCTTTCGGCACGACTGAAGTCGTGCCCTTTCAAAACCTCGAATCAATGGAGCTATTCCGCAGTTAATTTAGCCAGTACCATTCACCGATGCGGGATCCTTGGCAGCCTGAAGCGGCGCGCGTTGGCAAGCGCCGGGTTGTTCTGATCCCCCCACCAAAAGCAGGAGTTCAATAATGAAATTGCAGAAGCAGGTTGCCTTGATTGCGATGTGCATGGTTCTGGTTCCGGAGTCGGGGTTTGGCGCGGATCTTTCGCCGGGCAAGTGGAAGGCGGAAGAGAAGGCGCGGGCTGAGCAGGCGGAACAGATGCCGTGGCCGCTACAGGCGCGTGTGGTCGAGGGGCAGCAGGGGCTGGTGACTGGGACCATGTCGCCGATTGCGGTGCATGCGGGAATGGAGGCGCTGCGGCAGGGTGGGACAGCGGCTGATGCTGCGGCAACCGTGGCGCTCACACAGGTCACAACTGCGCTTGGTTCCTATGTTTCCTATGCGGGAATCATGGAGCTGGTTTATTACGATGCCAAGTCGGGCAAAGTGACGACGATGGATGCTGGATGGGATTCGTATTTGGGCGAGACCGATCCAAAGAGCATTCCGGTGACGGATTTGGGAGCGCTGAACTTTGGCAGAACACCGACCGAAGGAGCGGAGGGACGCAAGACACTGGTGCCGGGATTCATGGCGGGAATCGAGCAGATGCACAAGCGCCATGGGCGGCTGAAGTGGAGCAAGCTATTTGCGCCGGCGATCTGGTATGCAGAGAATGGCGTGACAATTTCTCCAACGCTGGGAGCGTTTTTCATGATGCAGCAGAAGTACCTGGCGCGGACGGCGGAGGGAAAGGCGTTCATGCATCAGGCGGGCGGTGATTTGCCCAAGGTGGGCGACAAGTTTGTGCAGGCCGACCTGGCGAAGACGCTGCGTGCGGTGGCGACCGAGGGCGCGGGCTATATGTATACAGGAGCGTGGGGGCAGCACTTTGTTGAGGCCGTCGAAAAAGCCGGCGGCAAGGCGACGATGGGGGATATGAAGCGCTACGAACCGACATGGGAGGAGCCGCTGAGCACGACCTTCATGGGACAGACGATCTATGTTCCGGGGAAGAGCAACGAAAACAGCTACCAGGTGCTGGAGGCGCTGAACCTGGCAGAAGCGATGAAGCTGGACGAGATGGGACCGTACAACAAGGATGCAAAGGCGTTCCGGGCGCTGACGGGGCTGCTGCGCAAGGCGGAGGCAGACGGCTACACCGACCAATACATGCGGCAGCACGGGATGAAGTCGTTGCGCGAGGAGCAGATTACGAAGGCGTATGCGAAGACCGCGGCGGCGTCGCTGGAGGTGAAGGAACCGCCTCCGCAAAAAGAGACGTCGCACCATTCGGATGCGGTTGTGGTGGTGGACCGGTGGGGCAACATTGCGGCGCTCACGCACACGATCAATACGGTGCTGTGGGGAACGACGGGGATGGTGGTGGATGGAGTGCCGATACCGGATGCAGCGGGCTTTCAGCAGGACCGGTTGGCGGGGATCAAGCCGGGCGATCGAGTGCCGAATGACATGACGCCGGTGATTGTGATGGAGGGGACGAAGCCGGTGCTGGCGATGGCGAGCATCGGTGCGTCGTTGATGCCGGAGACGGTGCGGCTGCTGGTGGGTACTTTGGCAAACAAGCTGGACCCGATGGCGGCAATGGCGGCGCCTGTGCTGTTGATGCCTTCCGGGCCGATGAAGGCAGGCGATACCTTCATGACCAGGCCGGAGATGATCCCGATGAGGGCGTACGATGCTGAGTTTCTGGCGCGGTTGAAGGAGCTCGATGTGGCAGTAGAGCAGAGGCCGGCGCAGGATGTGAGTGCTTTCAAGGGAACCGTGGTGATGGGAACGATGGATGCGAAGAGTGGCGCGATGCGCGCGGTGGAGACGCCGGGGGTGTATGGGTTCGCGGAGGCGTATTGAATTAGGGGCTGGGCGGATCAATGGTTGATGCGTGGCGGTCGGGGGTGGCGTCGATGGTGATGGGGTCGTTGCGGGTCTTGCGGTAGACGTTGGCGACGGCTAACGACCAGAATGGCACGAGGTCGACGCCGGGGACGAGCTTGCCGAGGAATGAGGGGAGAAACTCCCAATGCATTCCAAGGAGATAGACCATCAGGCCGCCAACGACAGCGTCGAGAACGTCGTCGGCTGGAGCGGCCGCCCCCTCGACGAATAGAGGGAAGACAAGAAGCTGGAGAGCGTCGGCGAGAATCGCAACACCGAAGGCGATTTTGACGCGTAGACGACGGGGTATTTGGAATGGGTCGCGCATGGAAGGGACCTCGTTGTGCAGACCGAACCGGACAGATTTATTCTATGCGTTTGGATGGAGCAAGGCGCGGTAAGGTGCGGGCTTGAGCTAGACATGCAGGCTGGACAGCGTTGGAGGGGGTGTGGTCCTCTGAAGACTCGATGAGTGCGAATCTTCCCCTTCCTTTGAAGTCCATCAAGTCGACGCCAATCAAGCCCGTTAACTCGCCCCGGCAGGTGTTGTTTGCGAGCCTGGTGGGAACGACGATTGAGTTTTTTGATTTTTATATTTATGCGACGGCGGCAGTGCTGGTCTTCCCGAAACTATTTTTTCCATCGAGCGATCCTGGGACGGCGACGCTGGCATCGCTGGCGACGTTTGCGATTGCATTTGTGGCGCGGCCGATAGGGTCAGGGTTATTTGGGCATTTTGGCGACCGGATTGGGAGGAAGACAACGCTGGTTGTGGCGCTGGCGACGATGGGCGTGTCGACGGTTTCGATTGGATTGCTACCGACGTACGCGACGATTGGAATTGCCGCACCGCTGTTGCTGGCGCTGTGCCGGTTTGGGCAGGGGATTGGGTTGGGCGGCGAGTGGGGCGGGGCGGTGTTGCTGGCGATTGAGAATGCTCCGGGGGGCAAGCGGGCTTGGTACGGGATGTTTCCGCAACTGGGCGCGCCGATCGGGTTCTTTCTTTCGGGTGGGGTGTTTCTGGTGCTGTCGCACCTGCTGTCTGACGCGCAGTTTTTTGCGTTTGGGTGGCGGCTGCCGTTCCTGGCCAGTTCGGTGCTGGTGTTTCTGGGGTTGTGGGTGCGGCTGACGATTACCGAAACGCCGCGGTTTGAGGAGTCGAAGGCGCGGGGCGAACGGGTGAGGATTCCCACGCTGACGGTGCTGCGCAACCACACGAAGATGCTGGTGGCCGGGACGTTGCTGAGCCTGGCGACGTTCACGCTGTTCTATTTGATGATTGTGTTTGCTCTGAGCTGGGGGACGACGGCGCTGGGATACAGCAGGGAGAAGTTTTTGCTGATGCAGTTGTTTGACACGCTGTTTTTTGCGGTGATGATTCCGGTAAGCGCAATCTTGGCCGAGCGTGGACGGCGCAACGCCATGCTGGGAATTACGGGGGCGATTTTTCTTTTTGGGTTGATTCTTGCGCCGATGTTTGAGGCGGGTACGGGCGGGGCTCTCGGAATGATGGCGCTGGGGCTGGCGCTGATGGGGATGACGTATGGACCGCTGGGGACGGTGGTTTCGGAGCTGTTTCCGACCTCGGTGCGGTATACGGGGAGCTCCCTGGCGTTCAACTTTGCGGGGATACTGGGGGCGAGCCTTGCGCCGTACTTTGCGACGTGGCTGGCGAAGAACTGGGGCTTGCAGTGGGTGGGGTATTACCTTTGCGGGGTCTCGATGCTGACGGTGGTGGGGCTGCTGATGATTCGGGAGACTAGCGGGGAAGAGCTGAGGTGACGGGCGTCCGCATCCCACCCATTCGCGGTGAGGCTGCGAATGGATTGGGCACGGGGGATTCGAGCTCGCATTTCTCGCAGATGATGCGAGGAGGCCAAATTCAGGGGCTGGTGAGGTTGCTGAGGGCCGGGTGGCCCTCAGTACAGCCGGCCAGGAGGCCGGCGCTACGGTTGGAGGCCGGCGCTACAGTTGGAGGCTGGCGGTACTGCCTGGAGGCTGGCGGTACTGCCTGGAGGCGCTAGGGCTGGAGGCTTAGGGTCGTGATGTAATCCCAGGTCTCAGTGGCGAGACCCTGGAGCACCCGGCGATATTCGTAGATGGAACGATCCCAGCCTAGCCACAAGAACAAAGACGTGGCGATGGCGGGGCATCCAGCAATATACCCTAAGGGCAGACGATGAGTTCCCCGACTCTTAAGAAAACCAGACGCGGCATTGAGGCGTTTGCCTCGCGGGACTTTGCGCGTTATCAACTGGCGCGGGTCGCTGTGATCATGGGCGCCGAGGCGCAGAGCGTTGCGGTGGCGTGGCAGGTTTACTCGATTACGCACCGGGCGATCGACCTGGGATACACCGGGCTGGCGCTATTTTTGCCGGGGCTGCTGTTTCTGCTGCCGGGGGGACATGCGGCAGACAGGTTTGACCGGCGGCATGTGATCCTGGTTTGCTACACGGTGCAGATGCTGTGCACGCTGGCGCTGCTGGGGATCACGTTTGCTGCGCCGCGATCGGTGTTGCCGATTTATGGGGTGCTGTTTTTGATGGGGACGGCGCGGGCGTTTAGTGGGCCGGCGAGTTCGGCGCTGGTGCCACACCTGGTGCCGGAAGAGCATTTTGTGAATGCGGTGACGTGGGGCGGGGCGACCTGGCAGTTCTCGAACATCACGGGGCCGGCGTTGGGAGGGTTGCTGTTTACGCTGCCACTCAGGGGCCAACTGGCGGCGTGGGGATTGCAGGGAGCGGGGATTGTGTATCTGTTCACGCTGGCGACGCTGGTGTGGTTTCTGGTGCTGATCTTCAGCCTGCACACACGGCCGGGACGGATGGAGCACAAGGCTGCGTCGATGAAGGTGGTGATGGCGGGGTTCCACTACATGATGCGGACGCCGCTGCTGCTGGGGGCGAGCTCGCTGGATTTATTTGCAGTGCTGTTGGGCGGGTCAGTGGCGTTGATGCCGATATTTGCTCACGAGGTGCTGCACCAGGGGCCGCGGGGGCTGGGGCTGCTGAGGGCAGCGCCGGCGACGGGGTCGGTAGTGATGTCGCTGTTTCTGGCGCGGTTCCCGTTCAAGCGGCGGGCAGGGTTGCGGCTTTTTGTGTGCGTGGCGATCTTTGGGGTGGGGACAATTGTGTTTGGGCTGTCGCACAGTTTGTGGCTGAGCATGGGAGCGCTTGCGATTGCGGGCGCTGCAGACACGGTGAGCGTGGTGATTCGCGGAACGCTGGTGCAACTGGGCACGCCGCCGGAGATGCGTGGGCGGGTGAGCGCGGTGAATGCTCTGTTTATTGGGGGATCGAACGAACTGGGCGAGTTTGAGAGCGGATTGACCGCGCAGTGGTGGGGCGCGGTGCGGGCGACGGTGGTGGGCGGAGTGGGTGCGCTGGCGGTGGCGGGGATATGGGCGGCGGCGTTTCCGCGGCTGCGAAGGGCGGATGAGTTGACGGCGGAAGCGCTTAGAAACAGTGGTTAGTGATCAGTGGTTAGTGATCCGGCGTCATTTTGCGTCGCCGACGATTACGGTTTCGCCGGGGGGTGTGGCGGCGGTTTTGACGTTGATGACATGATACTGGGCGGGGGTAGTGCCGACGTTGCGCAGGCCGTGGACCTCGTTGGATCCGTTAAAGATGATGGAGCCGGGGCCCACGCGCTTCCAAGTGCCATTGTTGAAGGCTTCGACGGTGCCCTGATCGATGAGGACCAGCTCCTCGTTGGGATGGCGATGGGGCGGGTGGGGCATCTGGCCGGGGTTAAGCGTGGTGACGTGAATTTCGAGGTTCTCGAGCGTGGCCGTAGGGGAAGAGACGACGGAACGGACGGAGCCGACTTTGGTGGGTTTGTCAGTCAAGGTGGTCCAGTCGAAGACGGTCGAGTGCATCACTTGCGCATCCGCGCGGACGGTGGCGGGGCCGAAGGTGAGGTTGCAGACCAGTGTGGTGGCAATCGCGGCGATGAGTGCTCCGAGAATGGCGAACTGGAGTTCTCTGCGGGTGATTGAGGGGCGGATGGGCATGGTTGGGGCCTTTCAGGGAAGTGGATTCATTGCAGAACGGAGGTTCGGTTCATCAAGGCGTAGTTGAGAACAGAATACAAACAACAGCAGATCCTTCGACTCACCACCCCCTTGCTCCACCCCAAAGAGCGGAGATCGCTCTTTGGGGACCACGGGGCTGAAGAGTACGCCTGGGGCCCCGTTCCCTCAGGATGACAGCCTATTTTATATGCGAACAAGCTTGGTGACCTTTATAGAGGACGGAGATGTGGCTGGCAAGGGGCGAGAAGCGCGGACATCTGGAAGATTGTCGTATCCCACCTTTGGCACAAGAACAAGAGCGTGCCAAGGATGGGGCACCCGGGATTGATTGGGTGTGCAGACGTTAGAATCCGAGTGACAGTTGAAGGGCTTGGGGAGCATTGGTTTGATGAGTCGCCGCATGCGGCGGTGGGAGAGATAGCGTGAAGACTTGGCAGAAGATTCTGGCGATGACGGCGGTGACGCTGGCGATTGGCGGCGGGTATCTGGTTTGGGTTTTTCATGAGCGGGCCAATCCTGGGGTGGTGGGGCAAGGGAAGGCGGATGAGGGCGCGACGCTGAGTAAGGACGACCTGGTGGTGATGAAGGAGTATTTTCCGCAGCACTTTGACGATCTGGACCGGTTCGTGGGGACGACGGTGTGGATGAAGAATGGGTACTCGATGGCGTACTACCCGTATGTGGGCGGGAGGGTTGATTTTGCAAAGAAGCTGGGGCTGGTGGCTCCGCTTGAGCGGCTGGAGATCAAGAAGTTTGTGAAGGCGGTGGCCCCGGTGGCGGCGCATGACGGCATTGAGCCGGGCGGGATGCAGGCGTTTGCGGTGTTTACGCTGGAGGGCGGCAAGGAGATGTACGCCGTGCCGGTGGGTGTGATTCTGCACGGAGAAGAGGGCTACTACACGGACATGCTTTTCTTCTACGACGATCCGCACACGATTTATGACTACTGGCCGAAGGATGTGTGGACGGCGATTGAAGCGCACCAGGTGAAGCCTGGGATGAGCGAGCTGGAGACGCGGCTGGCGCTGGGGCAGAAGGTGCATGTGGATGGAAGCCGCGAAGGCGACCGGACGGTGACGTACGACGTGAACGGAAAAAAGTGGGATGTGACTTACTTGAAGAACCGGGCGACGGAGATCAAGGACGAGTGACAAGCCGTCGCGGTGCACGGTTCCGCCCACCCATCCCCCAAAAGCGCGGGATGGATGATTGCACAGGGATTCTCTCAATATCAGTCCGCAAAAGAAAACGGGTGGCAGCCCGTGGGCGCCACCCGAAGAGTTCAACTGAGTTTGTTAGTAAACCGAAAAGGAGGTGCGAGTTCAGGAGTCAAGCTAAGAGTAGCTCCTTGTTGGCGGGGCGTCTTGAGTCGGATGAGTGAGGCTGGTCTCCATCTTTGGGTGGAGATGGGGTGGGTAAGGGCGTAGTGCCCGGCCAGAAGAGTGATGATTGGGTTAGTCTGATTGCATTCGAGCGTTGTGGCTGGGCTGGTTTCGAAGAATCGTTCAGGGTCGATTTGGAGTCCAGAATTCAGGGGCTAATTTGAGGAACAGTACGTTGACGCGCAGGCACAAGCCGGGCGTGATCGTTGGTTGGCTGGCGATCGTTCTACTGGGGGTGTTTGCCACGGCGGGATGGGGGCTGGTGCCATCAACTCCGCTGGCGAACTACGGGCGGCAGGCCTGGGTGATGGAGAACGGACTGCCGCAGAACACGGTGCAGGCGGTGTTGCAGACGAAGAGCGGATTTGTGTGGCTGGGGACGGATGTCGGGCTGATTCGTTTTGACGGAAACAGCTTTGAGACGTTCGACAGGAACTCGAATCCGGCGCTCCCCGGGAACGATGTTCGATGCCTGATGGAGACCAAGGCAGGCGTGCTTTGGATCGGGACCAGCGAAGGGCTGGTGCGCTGGCAAGACGGGAACATCGCTCTGTTGACGACGGCGAATGGGCTGCCGGCGAACGGGATTCGCGCGCTGGTAGAGGACAACAACGAAGAGATCTGGGTGTGGACGGATGGGGGACTGTCGGTTCTTGCGGGGGATAAGTTTATTGGTGTTCCAGAGGGTGAAGGGCAGCCGCGCGGGACGGTGACTTCACTGACGGGCAGTGGCGGCGGCGTATGGGTGGGTACGACGACAGGGATCTACTACCGCTGGAAAGGCAGCTGGAATGGGCCAATGCTGGCCGGGGTGTTTCCGAACCAGGGAGTGGAGAACCTGGCGGTTCGACCGGGCGGGGCGCTGGCGGTTGCAAGCAAGAATGCGGTGGCATTTGAGCATGTGAATGGAGTGATTGAGCGGCTGTCCGTGGGGAAAGAGTTGCCGGGCAGCCGCATCCAGGTGGTCTACGGTGATAAGCAGGGGAGCGTTTGGATCGGGACCAACGGCGGCCTGATTCGGTGGTCGGATGGCAAGGTGCAGCGGTTCCCGGTGACCGATGGTTTGGCAACGCAAAGCATTCTGAGCGTTATGGAGGATGCTGAAGGCAATCTGTGGGTGGGAACGGAGACGGGCGGACTGCAGATACTTCGCGATCAGAGATTTCATTTGATGGGAGCGCGGGATGGATTGAGCTCCGACGACACAACGACGGTGGTGGAGGATCAGAACCGGACCTTGTGGGTGGGGACGGCGGCGAGCGGCCTGAATGCTGTGAAGCAGGGCGGCGGGACAAAGACCTATACGGTGCGGGATGGGCTGCTGAGCGACGTAATTCTGTCGCTGGCTGCGGGGCCGCATGGGGAGCTCTGGGTGGGTACGCCTGACGGGCTGAACAGGATCGAAGGCGGGAAGGTGGAGGCGTTCACGTCGGCAGACGGGCTGCCGGATGATTTTATACGGTCATTGCTGGTGGATAGCGATGGGAGCGTTTGGGTGGGAACTCGGCGTGGGCTGGCGCATTGGAGCGGCAAGGCCGGCGCACCGATTACGACGTTTACTACCGCGAACGGACTGGGCAGCGACCTGGTGGGAGCACTGGCGCGGGACAGGCGAGGGAACTTGTGGGTTGCGACGCTGGGAGGGCTGGCGAAGCTGCATGGCACAAGCATGGTCAACTACACGACCAAGGACGGGCTCTCAAGCAACGTGGTGACGGCGCTGATGCCGCGCGGCAACGGGAGCATGGTGATTGGAACGCAGGACCATGGCTGGAACTTGCTGGATGCGCTGGGGCAGATTTCGGCAGTGAAATACACGGGGCTGGAGCGGAGTAGCGTTCACGCGATTCTGGACGACGGTGGTGACCACTTGTGGTTTGCAACTTCGAATGGGATCGGGCGTTGCGATATCGACCTTACAGGCGGGTGCTACCACTGGATTGAATTTGGGACTTCGGATGGACTGCGCAGCCAGGAGACGGCGACCAATAGCCATCCATCGGCATGGCGCAGCGCGGACGGGCACTTGTGGTTTGCGACCCCCAAAGGTTTGGTGGAGGTTTTGGATCCACTCCACTTCCCGGTGAACTCGATTCCGCCACCGGTGGCACTGGAACGGTTTGTGGTTGACGATGTGGCGATGAGCCTGGTTGGCTCGCCGGTGAAGGTGAAGGCTGGGGGTGGGCGCTTCGAGTTCGACTACGCGGGGATGAGCTATACGGCTCCGCTGAAGGTTCGCTACAGGTACAAGCTGGAGGGCTTTGACAAAGACTGGACTGAGGCTGGTTTGCGGCGTGTGGCGTACTACACTGCAATTCCTCCGGGGCATTACACGTTCAGGGTGCAGGCGGCGAACAACGACGGAGTATGGAATGAGGCGGGCGCGGCGCTGGTCTTTGAGCTAAAGCCGAGGTTCTATCAGGCTCTCTGGTTTTATGCGCTGATGACGCTGCTGGCTGCTGGGCTGGTGGTGGCGGCAACGATGCTGGTGGAGCGGCGGAAGATGCTGCGGACAGAGCGGGAGTTCAACGCGGTGCTGGGTGAGCGCAACCGAATTGCGCGGGAGATTCATGACACGCTGGCGCAGGGGTATGTGGGCGTGAGCGTGCAGTTAGAGCTGCTGGCAGAGCTGCTGAGGAAGAACCGGACGGAAGCGGCGGTGAAGCAGTTGGACCAGACGCGTAACCAGGTTCGCGAAGGTCTGGCGGAGGCGCGGCAATCGATATGGGCGCTGCGTTCGCAGGACTCAGGCGAGAAGACCCTGCCGGTGCGGCTCAGGCGGATGGCGGAGTTTGCTGGCGGCGGCGGGCTGGAGACGCAGTTCAGTGTGTATGGAGCTTACCGGCCACTCAGTCCGGACACAGAGCAGGAACTGATGCGAATTGCGCAAGAGGCAATCCAGAATGTGCAACGACATTCGGGAGCAAAGTGCCTGAGCGTGCAGGTCGAGTACCTGCCAGGGGCTGTGGCGATGGAAATTCGCGATGACGGACGGGGATTCGATACGACGGAAGCAGCGGATTTAGAGGGCCACTACGGATTAACGGGCATGCGGGAAAGAGCAGAGACGATAGGCGGAACGCTGGAGGTGAACAGCGGACCGGGACGTGGAACGACGATAAGGGTACGCGCGACGGTGGCTAGGGAGGTGCGCGAGATGGAAGAACAGACTGGAGTTGAGAATTGAGTAAACAATTAGGTGGGGAAACGATTCGGGTTCTTGTGGTGGAGGATCATCACGTGGTGCGGCAGGGCCTGGTGGCGCTGCTGAACGTGGTGGATGGCCTGGAGGTGGTGGGCGAGGCCGCCGATGGCGTGGAGGCGATCACGGTATTCAGGAAGTGCCTGCCGGACATCACGCTGATCGATCTGCGGCTGCCGCGGATGGGTGGCGTAGACGTGATCCAGCGGCTGCGGATGGAGACGCACGGGGCGCGGTTTATTGTGCTGACGACTTATGACGGCGACGAAGACATCTACCGGGCGTTGCAGGCCGGGGCGCGGGCTTATCTGCTGAAGGGCATGACGACCGACGAACTGATTGCGACGATCCGGGCTGTGCATGCGGGCAAGCAGCATATTCCCCCGGCAGTCGCACAGAGGCTGGCCGAGCGGATGGGGACAGAGGAGCTGACGCCGCGCGAGTTCGACGTGCTGGAACAGATTGTGCACGGCAAGAGCAACAAAGAGATCGCGACAGAGTTAGAGATTAGCGAGGCGACGGTGAAGACGCACATCAATTCGTTGCTGGGCAAGCTGGGTGTAACGGATCGAACGCAGGCGGCCACGGCGGCGATTCAGCGCGGTATTGTGCCGCTCGAAAGTTTGAGGAGACCGAGGCAATGATGAGATTTTTTCTTGGTTTTATAGCAGTGTGTTTGTGTGCTGGCGGGTTGGGCGTGGCTCAGGGCCAGCGAGGAGGCTGGCGTCCGGCGACGGATGCGGAGTTGTCAGCGCTGTTGCCGGCGCGCGCTCCGGTGGAGAAGGAACACATAGAGACGGAGATGCGGACCGCGAGCGGCATTGTGGATGCGAAGGGGCATTACATCGCTGGGGTTGTGCTGCTGACGGCGGGCTACTCGGCAGATGGGAAGTATTCGCATTACCTGCTGGTGCAAGCGCCGATCAAGGTGGGTGGAATCGCGCTGAAGCCGGGAGAGTATGCGTTTGGGTGGAACCGCAGCCAGGGCGGAGATACTCTGGCCGTTCGCTTTCACGAGGCGGCGACGGGGGTGCTGGTGGGCACGACGGACGCGCATCGCATTGCCGGTTCGAGTCGCGTAGAGGCGCTGCACATCTGGCCGCCAAACGATAAAGGAATGATCCAGATTGGGCGGTTCTCGATTCCGTATGAGATTGGGGAAGAGTAGAGCACTCTCGCATTTGCCCAAAGCTCGCAGGTTCGGGATCCCGCCCATTCAGCAAAGACAAGGACGTCGCGGAGGGGAGCCACCCCTTTGCGTCTGGAATTGTCAAGGGCTTCCGTTGGACTTCAGAACCTAGAAGTCCGTTGTAATGCGCAATGAGAAACTCCTCGATGGCCCAATGGCGTTGCCGGAGAACAGGCCGCCGAAATCAATCACATTCAGAACGTTATTCAGGTTCTGACCGTCGGCCTCAAGGCGCACCTTCACGCGTTCCGCTTTGTAGATAACTGCACCGGCGGAAGCGTTGGCTTGAAACGCCGGATAAATTCGGCCGCGAGCGAAGTTGATGCGATCGAGGACCTGCTGGCCATACTCAGCCAATACAGTGGAGGGATTGCCGTCGAAGTCGAACGGCAAGCCTGAGTCGAACTGCACGCCGAAGGAAGTCCAGATGCGCGATGTTGCCTGGTAGCGGACGCGGCCCCGGACGGTGTTGCGTTGATCCTGCGAGTCCGGAGAATGGCCAGTTAACTGGGAGGCAGCCTGGCTGGCATTGGAGCCGAAGAAGAGTCCGCCCGTCACGGGATACCAGGCGTTGCCGACGATATAGGAATAACTGCCAAAGCCGGAGAAGCGATGCCACTCGGGAACTTCCAGCTTGCCTTCAATGCCGTAAAGAATGGCCTTGCGGAAGGAGATGGGGAAGCTGATGGTAGTGTTATTGATCTGGCTGTCGTCGGCAAAGTTCGAGACGAATCGCCGGAAGTAGTTTCCGCCGAGCTTTATATGGCCGAGAAAGACCTTGGTGAGGCCGGCTTCGTAGTAATCCCCCTGCGACGGCCGCACCGGCAAACGCAGAAAGCCTGTGGGATCGATGGATGCGACATTCGGGGAGCTGGAGAGCAGAATGTTCTCGAACGAGGGGGTTTGAAAGATCCGGTCGTAGGAGAAGTGGATAACGGCTTCTGACTTTTGAAAGTAGTGGGAGACGGCGAGGCGCGGCTGAAAGGCCTGCCGATTGAGCAGCAACTGATAGTGGTCCCAGCGCAGGCCGGCGTTGATGGTCCAGCTATGCAGTCGAATCAGGTCCTGCACGAAAGCCGATTGCTCGAGGTCGGGACGGCTTGCCTGATAGGCGAAGGTCGTAGCCGAGCCGGGGTCGAACTGCGCTGGGTCAGTGATGTTGTAGTTCAACACCTCGTTTAGAAAGATGTTGTCCGACTCAACGCCGGCTTTCCATTCGTTCACTCCGCGGTCGACAATGACGCTGCCCTTGAAATAGCCTTCGCGAAACCAGTTGTGCTGAAACAACTCGATAGGCGTCGACTCAGGGTTGGAGTAAAAGTCATTGGAGTTGTCGCGAACCATACTGCGAAGTTCCCCAGTGACGTTGGGGGAAAAGACGTGGTCGTACGAGGCGGTGCCCATGGTTTCAAACTTGTCGGCATTCTGGTGCTGACCCGCCTGCTGCTGCACCATTTCATTGGGAATGTCGTAGCGTGCGAGCTCATGGCGCACCATGAATCTGATCCGGTCGCTCGACGTCAGGTCGCGCGCGTAGTCCAGTGAGAAGGCGCCCACCGTGCCGGTGTTGGAAAAGTTTTGGGGTACAACAGGGTTCAAGTAGTGTTCCGTGGTGCTGGCGCTTGCGCTGCCGCCCAGCGTGTTCTTGCCCCAGGCATACTGGCCCTTTGCGAATGCGCTGCCCGAGTCAAAGCTGCCGCCGGAAAGGACCACCTGCCCGTGGAAGCCCGGCTGAACATCCATGAGAGTGTTGAGTTCGATGACGCCGCCCATCTTACGACCATATTCGGCGGGGATTCCGGCGGTATAGATGCTCATCGATTCAACATCGTCGGCTTCTATCTCAGGGCCGAAGCTGGGGGAGCGGTTATCCGTAAGCGGAATGCCATCGACGACAAACTGGGTCTGGTATTCCGAACCGCGCGGATGCAGGACGGCATTGCCTTCATACAGCCATCCGGGCTCGGAGTCGACGAGGTCCTGCAGGTCGCGGCCAGGAACCGAGCCGAGACGATCCTGAATGAAATCGGCGCCGATCTGGCTGACCGAGCCAGCCTGATCGGGGTCGATGAGTGTGTTAGTCGCATTCACAGTTACGGACTGGTTCACCGTGGGCAGCGCAAGCTGGATCTTGTACTCGGTGGGGAGCGAGGAGCGAATTTCAACCGATTCGACTCGAGGGGCGAAACCGGGCCGCTGGATTTCAAGCTGATAAATTCCATAGGGCAGGCGCTCAATTTCCAGGCTTCCCTGATCGCTCGTGACAAGCGTGCGCCGATACTCATTGGCGCTGCTTGAGATCTGGATGGTTGCCTTAGCGCCCAAGCCGGTGGGCTCAACGACCCTTAGGCGCAATTCGCCGCTGTTGCTTTGGCCGAGGAGCGGCAAGGCAATTAGAAGCATCAGAACTGCAATTCGCTTCAAGTGGCAAAAACCTCAGTCCCTTCGCTGCGGATCGCTGTCCGATCAGACGATCGACCAGATCACACGGAGCGGGTTTCTTCCTGAGGGTATTATGACCGAGGCGCACATTCAGCGGGTCTTCGGGGGTGTCAGGAAGATAACGGCTTCCAGACTTGCCGCAGATGACAGGCAGGTCAGCTGAATTTCCTTCTTACTTTGCGACTTTGGATCGGGCACTTAGCTCACGGCGCAGGGTAAAACGGCAGCTTGTCGTTGGTTTCGTTGGCGCGCTTGACGGTGACGTCGCCCATTAGCAGTGCTGGACCGAGGACGGTGGTGGGGACTTCGCCATCGGAGTTTGCGACGTAGAGATCTTTGCCCGCGGCCTCAACGCCGGAGCGCAGGGCGCGCTGATCGAGATCGTCGAGGACTGCGCCACGGACGAGTTCGCGCTTGCCATCTGTGCTGACGCGGTAGAGCAGGCGCGGGGTGTTGGCGCCGCCGAGTGTTTCAACGTAGTAGACGCTCTTTAGGCCGCGATCCTTGGCGATATCGATGAGCTTGTGGAAGAGCTCGTCTTCGCTGAGGCCGTCTTTGGCGGTGATCTTGAGAACGGCGATCGAGGGACGGGCAGGGCCAGTGATGCCTGCGCGGCCATGGCCGTTCGATTGAGGAAAGTCACGCACGGGCTCACGGCCGATCAGGTAGTTCTCTAGCTTTCCGTCGGCGACGAGATTGACTGCCTGTGCGGGCACACCTTCGTCGTCAACGTCGTAAGCGCCGACGAGAGACTTGCCATCGAAGGTCTTCAAGCCGGGATCGTCGACGACCTGGATCTGTTCAGGCAGGACGCGGGCGTGAAAGCTGGAGGCAAATGGGCCGTTGGTGCGGGCCTCTGTGCCGGGCTTGGGACGGGTTGCGACGACTCCCCCTTCGAGGATTGCGCGCAGCGTGTCAGTGCCGGCGTCGGAGCTGAGCAGGACTGGACCGTGATACTCCTCTTCAACCATGGGGGCCTTGCGCAGATCGGCAAGTGAAGCGATCTGTTCGACAGCCTTCTTTTCGAAGGAGTCTTGCGCTTCGAGATCTTTGAGCGAGACGCCTGTGGTGCCGCGTGAGCGCTCAATGCGCATGCCATCAGCAGCCTGCGCGCCGACGGCGAAGGACTCCTGATAGATGCCGGAGGATTTGCGAACGATGGTTCCTTCGCTGTTGACAAGCCAGGTGTTAACGACGCGGCCGGAGAAGCTGGCGACGGAAAACTCGACGTCGTGCTGCGAATCTTTGACCTTGGGATCGGTGCGATAGAGGCCGCTGGCGCGGGCGACGCGGTCTTCCCAGGCTGCATCGTCGAGCTGAAGTTTGAGAGGCTCGGTGAGGGAGACGATGGGCTTCTCTTTGCTGAAGTCGTCGGCCTGGGGCGGGGTTTGGACCTGCTTGAGCGCGGCCTGTTTTTGGGAGTAAGCCGCGAGAGCCGACTTGTAGGCCTGATCGGTAGCTGACCAGAGAGCGGCGCGGATGGCGATGGGGTCGTCATCGAGAGCGGAGAGTTGGAGGCTGCCATCGCCGCGTCCGCCGGAGCTGTCGGCCTTGTAGTCGCCGACGCGCACGGTGATGCGCGCGATGCGCTCGTGGCTGCGCTGGCTGCCCTCGGTGGCTCCGAATTCGGCCTTGGTTTCGTAGTTGTCGACATCCTCGATGCGGTACTGGATGAAAAAGGGCTTTTCGAAATCCTTGAGCTGGAGCTGGGTCATGCTGCGATCCATCTCGGCAAGCATAGCCTTGAGGACGGGATCTTTTTCGGCGTCGGAGCGGGTGGGCTGCGCTGTGTGGGCGGATGGAACGGCGATTGAGAGGGCGAGCCCAAGCGTCAGGAGAGCGGCTGCGGAGGCGCTGGGTGCGAGATGAGTGCGATTCATTTGGCCTCCTTGGATGCGGGGTTGTCTGAGCCGGGGATGGGCAGGATGGGAGGTCGAGCGGTTCCCTGCGACTGCTTCTGGGTTTCGATTTCGCTGAGCAGCATGGCCGGGGCAACGGCGCTGACTGGAATGGTGCCCGATTCTGCGCCGCACTCGCCATTGAAGACTTCGCTCTTGTCGCTGGTGGAGACGATGCGCTTCAGTGCGGCGAGAGGTGTGCCGACGATGCTGACGCCGCGGACAAGCTCGTCGGGGCGGCCATCGACGTAGACGCGATAGACGACGAGAGGAATGACCGAAAAGGCCTGCGGCGAGCTGCGCGTGGTGACGGCAAAGCCGGACGAGATGTCCTCAAAGAATAGACCGTAAGGTTTGCCCTGCTCTTTGGCCTGATCGATTAGCTGCTTGCGCAATGCCGCGTCGGAGACGGATTTGGTGGAGGTGACGATCAGGTTGCCCTGACGGCCAGTGGGAACTTTGCCGGTCTGGGCGCGGCCGTGACCGTTGGAGTTAGCGAAGCTGGCAATGGGCAGGCGCGACATGAGGAAGGTTTTTAGAATGCCGTCCTGGATGAGATCGACGCGGCGAGCCTTCTGGCCTTCATCGTCAAAATCGTATTGTCCGCTCAGCCAGATGTTGCCGTATTTGGTGAGGGTGGGATCGTCGGATACGGAGAGAAATGTGGGAAGAACCTCTTTGCCAACCTCTTTGGTGAAGGTTTGCCCTTCTTCGTCTCCACGCTGACGCTGGCCCTCGAGGCGATGGCCGAGAACTTCATGGAAGAAGACGGCGGCGGCACGGCCGCTGAGGATCGCCGGACCATTGAAGGGCTCGGTGACAGGGGCCTTGCGCAGAGCTTCAAGGCTTTCGCCGAGCTTGCTTACTTCGGATTCCATCTCTGCTTGTTTAGGCAGTCCGTCGATGGTCTCAGCTTCAAAGGTGCGTGCGCGAAAGAGGTCCATGCCATCGTCGGCGCGGGTCATGGCAAAGACGACCAGGCGTGCCTGAAGGTGCGGAGCGACGATCTTTGAGCCTTCAGAAGAGGCGAAGTAGTCGGTCTCGTTTTCGACGGTGAGGACTACGGTGTTCTGGTAAACATCAGGGTAGGCGCGGAAGATTTTGGAGAGCGCGGCCACACGCTGCTGCCAGGCGGCAGTGTCGATGCGGGCGGGGGGAGCGGGCTTGCCAATGGAAGTCTGGGGCGACTCCTGGCTGAAGTCGGGGGAGTTGTCTTCCTCCTTGGCGCGAACTTCGGCTTCAGTTTTGACACGGAGGTAGCTGTCGAGCGCGTTGCGGTAGCCAGTGTTGGTGGCGAGCCAGAGTGTGCGTTGAAGGGCTTCGCGATCGTCTGTGATGGGGAGTTGCAAGCTGTGGACGGCGGAGCCGCGATGGGTTCCATGGGTGTTGTCGAGCTTGGGATCGCCAAGGCGAACCTGCACATCTGCCACACGGATGTGGTTTGACGAGGTGTCGACGAGTGCTCCAAACTGGGCACGAACGGTGACGGCGCTCGCCTCGCTGACGGCGTAGCTGAGGAAGTAAGGCGGAAGCTTTTGATCTTCGCTTGTACCGGTTTTGCCGAGCGAAGTGAAGGCGCGGTTCAGCTCGGTGGTCATGGCGTCGAGAAGGACCGGGGGGGACTTTTGAGCGGGCGACGGGATGGGCGAAGCGAAGACGATGGCCGCGAGCACGACAGCAAAATGGGCTGGGCGGGCGAGGAACCGGACGGGAGTTTGATAGACGCCGGAAGAGAAGAAGAGAGGGTTTCGCGGTGAAGACTGATAAGAATGCATCGGTAAAGACAATTGTCGCAGAATCGGGTGCGGGTAGGGAAAACGCAGGTGGGCGTGGGCGGTTTAGGTTGGGTCGCTGGTTGGGCGCGGCGGTCCTGGCGGTTTTGCTGGCTGGGTTGGGGGCGCGGGAGGATGTGGGGCAGGCTGCGGCGACAGGGTCTGGCGCGGCGGCGCCCAACCCAAAACAGGGAAGTGTGGGGACGGTTGGTGCGAGGAATTCGGGGGCATACACGCTGCCGCCGGAGAAGCGGGAGAAAGCGATTGAGCTGAGCCGCATTCGGAACACGCTGGATATTTCGGAGTCGGTGGTTTCGCTGGTGCTGATTTGGCTTTTTCTGGCTTTGCGGGGTGCGGCGTTTCTGGAGTGCAGGGCGATTCACCTGTCGCGGCATCGATGGGTGCAGGGGTTGGCGTTTTTTGCGGCGCTGTTCGTGCTCTCGACGCTGGCGAGCCTGCCATTTGACATGATCGGGCACCACTATAGCCGTGCGTTTGGGATCAGCGTGGAGGGGTGGGGGCAGTGGTTTGTCGATGTGGGCAAGGCACTGGGGTTGACGATTCTCTTGGGTGCGCCGGTTCTGCTGCTCTTCAACTGGATTGTGAAGCGATGGCCAAAGCGGTATTGGCTTGGCATCTGGGTGGTGACGGTGCCGTTGATGATGCTTTCGGTTTTTGGATCGCCATTTTTGGAGCCGATATTCGACAAGTTTGAGCCGCTGCAGAAGGAGCATGCGGGGCTGGTGGTGGACCTGGAAAAGCTGGTGGCGCGAACAGGGACGCAGATTCCGCCGGAGCGGATGTTCCTGATGAAGGCCAGCGAGAAGTCGAACGGGTTGAATGCATATGTGAGCGGAATGGGCGCGACGAAGCGCATTGTGGTGTGGGATACGACGGCGGGGCGGATTCCGAACGACGAGGTGTTGTTCATCTTTGGGCACGAGAGCGGCCATTATGTGCTGCATCATCTGCCCAAGCAGATAGCTGGCGCGGCGATTTTTCTTTTCTTCGTTTATTGGGGATGCGCGGGGCTGGCTGGTTGGATGGCGCGGCGATACGGCGCGAAGTGGCTGAGAAGGGGCGATGAGATGAATCCGAATCCGCTGGCGACGAGGACGGGATTTGTGACCCTGCTGTTTGCAATTTCGCTGGCGACTTTTGTGACGACGCCGCTGTCGAATGCGTTTAGCCGGCACTTTGAGCATGAGGCGGATGTGTACGGACAGGAGGCGATTCACGGGTTGGTGGCTGACCCGCAGAAGGTGGCGGTGGCGTCGTTCAATGCGCTCGGTGAGGCGTGGTTGGAGGATCCTGAGCCAAGCCCGCTGATTGAGTCCTGGCTCTACGACCATCCGAGTGTGAAGAACAGGGCGAACTTTGCGCGGCAGTACGATCCGTGGGCGAATGGGGGGAGGGGGAAGTTCTTTGCGAGGTAGACAGGTCCGCGCGAGTTGGGGGAATTGGCCGTGCAATTGGCCATCTTTGGACTAAGATGAAGCTAGTTGAGGAGACGAGCCATGCAGACAGTCATTTCGCCATCGTCCATTCCAGTTGGCAAGATCAAGAGCTTCGGGGTCTTTGGCCCGAAATATGAGGTTGGTCAGTCGTTGCGCGAATCTGAAGATGGTGACTGGTTGGTGGAGGTGAAGATGGTTGAGAGCGGCGAGACCGCCGAGTATCGACTGTCGAGGCTTCTGGACGATCCGGAGGCGCGCTGATGTATGCCGTCGCCTTTGACCTGACGGTGACGGACACCGAGAAATACCACCCCAAGGGCGTCTCCCAGGCTTACACGGAGATTGGGGGGATTCTGAGCGAACATGGATTTCGATGGGTGCAGGGAAGCCTTTACGTCACCGACGACGAGAACATGGCCAATCTTTTTCTGGCAATCCAATCGCTACGCGAGCGCGAATGGTTCCCAAAGTCGGTGCGTGATATTCGAGCGTTCCGGATTGAACAGTGGTCCGATTTTACGGCAGTAGTGAAGCGACCCGGATCCTGACGCGGTTGGTGGATTGCTGGCTGTGACGGTACTGCTGGCGCGCTCACCAGATAACTCTCAACGAAGCTCTGAAGATTCAAGGGATAGACATCCGGCGGCGATCCTGGCTCGTACTCTTGATACCTATGCGAGCGAGACTTCTTATTGCGGCAATTCTGATGTGCACGGCCCTCGGAGTTCGCGCCGAGGGCGCGGCGCAGGCGTCGACGCTGAAATGGCAGCCGTGGTCCGACGCGGCATTTGCGCAGGCTCGGGCGGAGCACAAGTTTGTGCTGCTGGATCTTGAGGCGGTGTGGTGCCACTGGTGCCATGTAATGGACGATGTCACTTATCGGGATCCAATCGTGATGCGGCTCTTGAACCAGCGGTACATTCTGGTGAAGGTGGATCAGGATTCGCGGCCGGATATTTCGAATCGCTATCAGGATTGGGGATGGCCGGCGACGATTGTTTTTGCGGCGGATGGTTCTGAGATCGTGAAGCGGCAGGGTTATATTCCGCCGCGGCCGATGTCGTCGATGCTGCAAGCGATTATTGACGACCCATCGCCGGGGCCGAGCGTGGAAAAAGAAGCGGAGTTCCATGCTGCGTCGGATGCGGCGATCGGCGATGAGGTGTTGAAGCGGGTTTACAAGGCGTACGACAACCAGTACGACAAGGACGCTTCGGGATGGGGGTTTGGGCACAAGTATCTGGATGCGGATTCTGTAGAGATGGCACTGCGGCTTGGGGCGGAAGGCGACGCTGCATACGCCAAGCGGGCGGCTGACACGCTGGACAATGCGGCGGCCCTGATTGATCCGGTATGGGGTGGGATGTACCAGTATTCAGTGGATGGTGTGTGGAATGAGCCGCATTTTGAGAAGCTGATTTCGATTCAGGCGGATGCGCTGCGGGAGTATTCGCTGGCGTATGCGCAGACGCAGAAGCCGGAGTATCTGAAGGCGGCGCAGGCGGTGAATCGGTATGTAGCGGAGTTTTTGAGATCGCCGGAGGACGGGGCTTTTTACGTTTCTCAGGATGCGGACTTGCACGATGGCGAAGAGAATGCAGCTTACTTCAAGCTGGGAGATGAGGAGCGGCGCAAGCAGGGGATTCCGCGGGTGGACAAGCACGAATATGCGCGCGAAAATGGGCGGATGATCAGCGCGTTGGCTACTTACTATGCGGCTAGCGGCGATGCGGAGGCGCTGACGGAGGCGAAGACGGCGGCGAAGTGGGTTAGGGCGCATCGGGCTGTTGCGGCAATACCAGCCAATGCGGCGGGCGCGAACGGGCTCGGCGGCGGATTTCGGCACGGCGAGAATGATCCAGCAGGGCCGTATATGGCTGACACGTTGTACATGGGCCAGGGGCTGCTTGATCTTTACATTGTGGATGGGGACCGCGAAGACCTGAAGGCTGCGGTGGCTGCGGAGAAGTTTATTGCAGCGGAGTTCAAGCCGGAGGGGGCGGGGATGGGTTTTGTTAGCTCTCGGACGGCGACGGACGCTGCGTATAAGCCGCATCCGGATCGCGAGGAGAACATTGCGCTGGTGCGGTTTGCATCGATGCTGGCGTTCATTACCGGGGACGAGCAGATTCACGCGACGGCGGCGGAGGCGATGCGGTATGTAGCGGCGGAGCAGGTTGCGCTGAGGCCGCTTTCGGCGGGAGTGCTGCTGGCCAATGAGGCGCTCAATGCTGCGCCGATTCATGTGGCGGTTGTGGGGTCGCCGACTGATGCAGGTGCTATTGCGCTGCATAATGCGGCGTTGCGGAGCATAGTTTCCGATGAGCTGATTGAGGTGCGTGACCCGGCCGATCCGTCGCCCTCGCCGACTTCGATTGAGTATCCGAAGGTGGATAGGGCGGCGATGTTTCTGTGTACGGCACGGGCTTGCTCTGCGCCGGTTTATCACGCGGAAGATGTGCGGAAGAAGGTTGAGCGGGCGGTGATGCAGAGTGGGCAGAGAGCGGCGGGCGGAACGGCGGTTGGGGCAACGCAGTAGGGTTCTGTTTCACAAATGGATCATTGGTTTCCCACCCTTTCCGCAAAGAACGCGAAAAGGATGGGGCCCCCGGCATTGAACCGGATACATACAGCGTTCGAGTTAGCGAACGACATGCAGCGTTCGCGCCCAGCGCGTGTCGGTGAAGAAGTGCAGCACCACATGTGCCATCCACGCGATCTGTTCGCTCAACTTTGTCTTGTATTGCTGATTGTCCGGCGTCTCGAATGACCAGTAGTTGAACAGCGGACGGCCCAGAATGTTCTCCCGGGGCACAAATCCCCAGGAGCGTGAGTCCAGGCTGTCGTGCCGGTTGTCGCCCATCATGAAGTACATTCCTGGCGGGACCACGATGTCTCCATTCTGAATGTGATTCGGGAAGTCGACGGCCCACGTTTCAGGGGTTCCCAAGTTAGGATCGCCCTCGGTAGCGGTCGGCGGCACGGAGGGAAATTCGTCAAGAAAGTCGCGGTAGTTCTCCGGCGTTGTGGGCTGGGCGAACGGCTGCTCCTGCGCGACTCCGTTGAGGATGACGATTCCGTTGCGCAGATGGATGCGATCGCCGGGAACGCCGATCAGTCGCTTGACGAGGATCATGTATTCGCCATTGGCACTGAGCACCGGCTTATGAAAGACCACGACATCGTTTCGCAGGGGTTCGCGATAGTGGACCAGCGGCATCCACGCGGCGGGAGGGGCCATGGTGATGCGATCGACCATCAGGTGGTCGCCCACCAGAAGCGTCTTTTCCATTGAGCCGGAGGGGATGACGAAGTTCTGAGCGAGGAAGGTGAGGATGAACAGGCCTACCACGAGGACGGCGCAGATGCTTGCAATCGCCTCGAAGGGCGTTTCGGATCGCGCTTGATCGGAAGCATTGGAGACAGGTCTTGGCGATGGCGCGTTGGGGTTGGACATGCTGTCACCTGCTAATTGCTTCAGTGCTAATTCACTGCTCAAAGTGGATTGTAGCCAATCAGGCAGCGGAAGCCCTATCCAGGCGACAATTACCGTAAAATTGGATTGATGGTTCTTCCCCCTATTTCTTCTGTGCTTGCATCGCTGGCGGGCCTTGTGGCAGTGACGGTGTGGCGGCTGCGCGAGTCAAAGCGTGCCGTGACGCTGAAGAAGATCGTCATTCCACCGTTGGGGATGGCGACGGGGTTCTCGATGTTTATTGTGCCGGCGTTCCGGGTACCATGGGCGTGGGCGGCAGCGGCGTTCCTGATTGGGCTGGTGGCGTTGTCGATTCCGCTGGTAATGACGACCAGGCTAGAGCGGCAGGGAGACGCGATCATGATGAGACGGTCGAACGCGTTTCTTGCGGTTTTGTTTGGGCTGGCGGCGGTGCGCTTTCTGGCGCACGGATACTTTGACACGGTGCTGACGGTGCAGCAGAGCGCGGGGATTTTCTTCATTCTGGCGTTTGGGATGATCGTGCGCTGGCGGGGCAAGATGCTGGTGGATTATCGGGGGCTGGCTGCGGTGGGGGCGGAAGAGGTTGCGCAGGGTTGATTCTTTTACGGGACAGCGGCATCGTATCGCACCCTTTCCGCGGGTGCATCGGAAAGGATGGGGCACCTGGGCGCCAGGACAGGCGGTCTGAAGACGCTACTCTGAGGCCTGAGTTTCACACCGCGGAATCCACAGTTTTCGATTCGGCGCTGGGCCTCGTACACTGACAGGGACAGGAGCGCGCTGACCATGACCTATCCCACGAAATACCGCTATACCCGCGAACACGAATGGATCGAGCTCGATGGCCAAATCGGGACGATCGGGATTACGGACTATGCACAGAACTCACTGGGCGACATCGTTTATGTCGATGTGCCGAAGGTGGGGGACGCGGTGACGGCGAACCAAACGTTCGGATCGGTAGAGAGCGTGAAGGCGGTGAGCGATCTTTACTCGCCGGTATCGGGAACCGTGACGGCGACCAACGATGAGCTGAAGAACTCGCCGGACAAGATCAATGAAGCTCCGCACGAGACGTGGATCATCAAGGTTGAGCTGAGCGATCCGAGCCAGTTTGAGACACTGCTGGACGCGGCGGCGTATGAGAAGTTCATCGGCGAAGAGACTGGGCACTAGGGATCAGAGATCAGAGGTCAGAGATCAGTTTCGGGTCGCCAGTTGACGCACAGCGCTGACTGACCTAATACACCAACAAGTTTCTAAGCAAAATCCCGGGTATCCGGGCGTACGAGATGCGCGATCATTGGCCGGCACGGAAAACTGATCTCTGATCTCTGACCCCTGATGACTGGTCCAAAGGACCGCCTTGCGCTACCTTCCAAAATCCGATGCTGAACGGGCACAAATGCTGGCCGAGATTGGGGCGAGCTCGATTGACACACTGTTTGAGGTGATTCCCGAGGAGTATCGGCTGACGGCGGACTTGAATGTTCCGCGGCAGCATGGGGAGTCGGAGATTATCGACTTCTTCAAGGCTGCGGCGGACAAGAACACGACCAGCTATGTGAGTTTCCTGGGCGCGGGCGCTTACCGGCACTATCGGCCGGTGATTATCGATTCGCTGGTGCAGCGGGGCGAGTTTCTGACCAGTTACACGCCCTACCAGCCGGAGATCACGCAGGGCACGCTGCAGGCGATCTTTGAATTCCAGACGATGATTGCCGAGCTGACCGGCATGGACGTGGCCAACGCCAGCATGTACGACGGTTCGACCGGCGCGGCTGAGGCGGTGATGATGGCGGTGCGCGTGACTGGGCGGCACAAAGCAGCGGTGGCTTCGACGGTGCATCCGGAGTATCGCGAGGTGCTGGCGACCTATGCGAAACACCAGGGGCTGCCGAGCTCGCTGGTGGGATACGACAAGGAGACGGGCCGCGTGGATCTGGAGGCTCTGGAGGCCGCTGTGACCGAGGAGACGGCAGCGGTGCTGGTGCAGAGCCCTAACTTTTTTGGCGTGATTGAGGACATCCCTGCAATTGCGGAGATAGCGCACAAGAAGGGCGCGCTGCTGATTGTGTCGATTGCGGAGGCGATTTCGCTGGGGGTGGTGCGCCCGCCGATTGAAGCGGACATCGTGAGCATGGAGGCGCAGAGCTTTGGCGTGGCGCTGAGCTATGGCGGGCCGTATTGCGGGGTGATCGCGGCGAAGGAGCAGTATGTGCGGCAGATGCCGGGTAGGCTGGTGGGGCAGACGACGGACTCGAATGGATTCCGCGGGTACGTGCTAACGCTGGCCACGCGGGAGCAGCACATACGCCGCGAGAAGGCGACCTCGAATATTTGTACGAATCAGGCGCTGGTGGCGCTGATGGCGACGATCTTCCTGACGGTTTATGGGAAGGAAGGGATTCGCGAACTGGCGGAGCACAACTTGGCGAAGGCGGCCTACGCGGCGAATGCGCTGGGTGGGGTGGTCGGGGCGAAGGTGAAGTTTCAAGGCGCTCCGAGATTTCACGAGTTTGTGCTTGAGACGGAAGAGACTCCGGCGGCTTTGAGTGAGCGGCTGCTGAAGAACAAGATTGTTGGCGGAGTGGCGTTGAGCCGGTGGTATCCGGAGCTGAAACACGCGACGCTTTGGTGCGCGACGGAAGTGATTACGAAGGAGCAGATTGATTTGGCGGTGGGGGTGGTGGCCACTACATCCCGGGATGCATAGAAGGAACGACCCCAGGGTCTGAGGGTTGCGATGACAGTTAGGAGAATGCGAATGGCTAAGGCGAACGATTTCATGCTCAAGGCCGATCGTAAGTTGTTAGCTGAACGGTTTGAGAAGCGCCGCCAAGCTTGGGAAAAGAAAAGGCGACATGGGATGGTTCTTTATGTGTTCGTCAGATGGGTATTGCTACTCGGTGGATTCCTGTGTCTCACCCCGTTTTTCGTCCACTATCTGGACCCCAAACCGTACCGCGATATCCTGACTTCGAAATTTGCCTGGATCTTTGTTGCGGAGCTTGCAATTGCGGCTCTCGTAGGCGTGTGGGACTGGTTTAGCAACGAGAAGCGATATCGCAGGACGTGATGTAATCCTCTGAATTGGACGAGTCTTAATCGATTCTGAACTGAGACAAAAAAGGCGGCATATGGCAACCACAGAGACCATCGAACGCAAGACACTTGGTAAGGTTCGCCCGCACCAGACGCAGAATGAAGGTGTATGTTTTGGCAGAGTGCAGCAGGGGCTTTAGTGTCTGCGTGAGAACTACACAAGGTACTTGTAATTCACATCCGAGTTGGGCGACAAGAGAAGTATGTCGCGATTCAAGGATTACAGCCCGGAGCAGGCGTATTTGCTGCCTCCGAGTGTGCGGGACGAGTTGGGCGAGAAGCACTTGTGCTTCTTCGTTCGAGGAGTGATTGAGCGGTTGGATATGAGCGTGTTCGAGCAGAGCTACAGCATCGAGGGCGGCGAGCTTTACGCACCGCAGTTGATGCTGGGGGTGTGGCTTTACGCCTACGCTCTGGGCATCACCAGCGCGCGGCAGGTGGAGCGGCGTGTGGTGGAAGATCTTGCGTTTCGCTATCTTGCGGCAGGCGAGCGGTTGGACAACTGGGCGCTGAGCGCGTTCCGGCGCCGCCACGGGCGCGCCTTGAACGACGCGTTTACGCAGGTGCTGGAGTGGGCGCAGCAGCAGGGCATGGTGAAGCTGGGCCGGGTGGCGATCGACTCGACGCGGATTGCGGCCAACGCCAGCAAGGATTGCGTTGACTCGGAGCAGGCGCTGCGCGATACGCGGGCGCAACTGCGCCGTCAGGTGCGCAGCTGGCAGAAGGCGGCTGATCGCGACGACCAGGAGCCTGGCGGATTGGAAGTGGCCATCGGCGAGTTGAACAAGTCTCTGGCCGAGATGCCGCGGCGGCTGGAGCGGCTCAAGAAGAGCGGCTTGAAGAAGCTGTCGCGCACCGATGAGGACGCGCGCTTTCTGCGCCAGCGCGGCGACAAGTTCGTGCTCGGCTACTCGGCCGAAATTACCGTCTCGGACGATCATCTGATCGTGGCTCAGCGGGTGACGCAAAACGTAACCGACAACGGCTCGCTGGTGCCGATGATCGACCAGACCGAGGAGCGCTGCGGCGCGCCGCCGGGTGCTGCTTTGGCCGACAGCGGCTTCTTCTCCATCGACAACCTCAACCAGATGGAACAACGCAACATCGACGCATATGTACCAGACTCCAACATGGCGCGGGCGCTGAACCTGGGCGGACGCTGCCGCACTCGGGCCTGTGCTCCGGCTCATCGCCGCATGCGGGCCAAGTTGCGAAGTCCAGCCGGCGAGGCCGCCTACGCGCGGCGCAAGGCAGTCGTCGAACCGGTCTTCGGAGTCCTCAAACAACAACGTGGAATGAGACAATTTCGCACCCGTGGATTGCAAAACGTAAACAACGAATTCACCCTGGCAACAATAGCCTTCAACATCACCAGGCTGCACGCAATGCGCGCAGCCTGAAACAAAAACCACCGCTTCCGGTGTTGCCGGTGCGGAAAAACTCAAAACAAGAACGACGCTGCAATGGGGCCAACAACGTTCTCACGCAGACACTGAAGCCCGCGGTTCTTTTTGAGAGCGTTTTGGCCCGGCTAAAGCCGTGCCGTTGTTACAAGACAGATGGGTGAACAGTAATCGAGAGGAGAGAGGGCTTTAGCCCCTGCCATGGCGCATCCAGCCCGCAATGCCGCCCCGGCCAACATTTTGAGTCCGTCGCGCATCTTTTTCGCGACGACAAGTACAGCCATGGGCAAGCGATTGTTGCAATCGGAACGAAATGCGGGGCTTCTGATTGATGTGCTGCGTTCGCTTGTTGCCGAGCGTCACTTCAAGGTGCATGACTTTGTGATTATGCCGGATCACGTTCACCTTTTGATTGAGGTTTGCGGTGAGATGACAATTGAAAAGGCTATGCAGCTGATCAAGGGACGTTTCTCTCACCGTCTGTCTCATGAGTTCGGCTTTAAAGGCGAGGTTTGGCAGCGGGGATTCACGGAAGAGCAGGTCATGAACAAGCAGAGCTTTGAGGCCCATCGGGCTTATATCGCGGAGAACCCAGTGAAGGCTGGACTGGTGGAAACCGCAGGGAAGTTCCCATTTAGTTTTGAGAGTTTGGCGAGGTTGAAGGCGGAAGAACAAAGGTCTGTGGAACCAAGAAAGAATCCGGGCTCGGCAGAGTGTAGCAGGGGCTGAAGCCCGACACCCTATTGGTTGGCTATATGGCCCGGCTGAAGCCGTGCCGTTGTTACAAGGCAAGAGCTTGAGATATTGAGCTGCCGCTATAAGGCATGAAGTTGCAACTCATGAAGATAGAGCGAGGATTATGAATGGCAGATATTGAGAATTCGGTCCCAAAGACGCTTGGCAAGGTACGGCCGCACCAGACGCAGAACGAAGGGCTGGTGTTTGAGAAGTCGTCGGCGGGGAAGCGCGCATATAAATTGCCGCCGCTCGATGTGCCGGCGGTTAACGCGAAGGATGCGCTGGGGGATGCTTTCCGCACGACGGATGGCCTGCTGCCGGAGCTGAGCGAGATCGAGATCATTCGCCACTTTACGCGGCTGTCGACGTGGAACTACGCGATCGATCTGGGGATGTATCCGCTGGGGTCGTGCACGATGAAG
>Ga0182016_10000717_pt1 | contig 41210 bp, 39 predicted proteins | sample 712S2MmetaG_FD_120491 | JGI IMG/M metagenome (GOLD analysis project Ga0182016, IMG submission 120491) | Permafrost microbial communities from Stordalen Mire, Sweden - 712S2M metaG | ecosystem: Environmental > Terrestrial > Soil > Wetlands > Permafrost | place: Sweden: Stordalen | collected...
CCCCGCTGTATCGCATCAAGAAGGGCAAGAGCGAGAAGTACATCAAGGACGAGAAGGAATTCACCAAGGAGATCATGCGCCGGGCCACCGAGAATCTGACGCTCGAGATCCACTCCAACGGCAACGGCGCTAAGTCGAGCTTGGAAGGCAGCGAACTACGCACCTTCCTGCTCAATCTGGACGAATACGAGCAGATGTTCCACAAGGTGGAGCGGCGCCTGCGCGATCCGCGCGTGGTGGAAATACTGGCGAACACCGACCTCGTGATCGACCATAAGAACGACTTCCAGAACGAAGCGAATTTGAAGCCGATCTTCGACGCGCTGCAGGCCTTCGGTCTGAAGCCCGAGATGCGCCGCGACGAGGAGCATTCCTCCTACGCCGTGGTCTTCCACGATTCCACCAATGCGGAGCGGTCCGTCGGCCTGGCGCTGGCGGCGCAGCCGGAGTACCGCCGCTTCCGCACGCTTGCGAAGACCATCGCCCGCTTCAACGATCCGCCGTTCCTGGTGGTGAAGAACGATCATCGCCAGGCGCAGCCTAACTGGCGCGAGCTGCTCGAATATCTGAAGAACGAGGGCAAGAAAGACGCCTCCGTGCAGCGCTACAAGGGTCTCGGCGAGATGAACGCCGAGCAGTTGGCGGAGACCACCATGAATCCCGAGAAGCGGACTCTCCTGCAGGTGCGTCTGGAAGACGCCGCGGAGAGCGAGATCATCTTCTCGACGCTGATGGGCGAGGACGTGGAAAGCCGCCGCAAATTTATCGAGGATAACGCGCTCGACGTGAAGAATCTGGACATCTAGGCGTGGGATATGCTTTAGCTTGTCCAGGCGAGCGGAGCTCGCCCAACCGCGCGCACATCCACTAACGCCCGCTCCATATCCGCCTTTGTAGTGCGATAATTCAGCACGCACCCGCGTAGCGCGAACTTTCCGTGCACCCGAGCATTCGACAAGTAAGTACTGCCAGCGCGCTGTACGCCCACCAGCAGGCGTTCGTTGAACGCATCGAGATCGCCCGTGAACCCCTTCGGCACATAGCGGAAGCAGAAGATCGAGAGCTCCACCGGCGCGAGCATTTCGAAGTCATCCGATGCCTTCACTAACTCCTCGAAATACTTCGCGCAGGCGATATTGTCTTCGATGGCCTGCCCCAGCCGCTCCGCCCCCACGAACTTAAAAAGCATCCAAAGATCCAGAGCGCGAAACGGGCGCGTCAATTCCGGACCGTAGTCCCAGAACGCGAAAGCCTCGTCGTTCTCCAGCCCGATGGTGCGCGTGTAATCCGCGCCGTGCGCGAACGCGGCGCGCGCGGTGGCAGGATCTTTGTACAACACGCACCCGCACCCGACCGGCAGATAGAGCCACTTATGCGGATCGAGCGCGATGGAATCGGCCTGCTCGATGCCGGCGAAGAAATGCCGCGCCGATGGAGCCAGCGCCGCGAACCCTCCATACGCCGCGTCGACGTGCATCCACAAATCGTTTCGTCGGGCGAAATCCGCTACCTGCGCCAGAGGATCGAACGCGCCCGTGGCAGTCGTGCCCGCATTGGCCACCACGCAGAATGGCAGATGGCCAGCCGCGCGATCCTGCGACACCAGGCGTTCAAGATCCTCCAGATCGATGTGCAGGCACGCGTCCGTCTTCACCGCCCGCACATTCGATTCCCCCAGCCCGAGCATCCCCGCGGCTTTGGCCACCGAGTAATGCGATTCCTCGGAAACGTATACGCACATGCGCCGGCCCGCCGCGGCCACTCCCTCGCGCACCACGTCGACTCCCGCCTTGGAACTGCGCGCCGCCGCCAATCCCGCGAAATTCGCCATCGAGCCGCCGCTCACCAGGAGACCGCCAGCCGTCGCGGGATAGCAGAACATCTGCTTGAGCCAGTCGATGGTCAGCCGTTCCAGGTCCGCGGCCGAAGGCGCCGATCGCCAGGCTGTCACGTTGATGTTCATCGCCGCGGCGATCATATGGCTGATCGAGGTCACCGCCGTTCCCGGCGAAGCCACATACCCGAACATTCTGGGGTGGGCGCTGTGCCGGCTGTACTGCGAGATGACGTCGCGCACGGTATCGAGCAGCACGTCGAAATCGGCGCTGGCGCGCGGCAGGGGCTCGTCGATCCGCTGGCGGATGGCGCGAGAGGTGGTCGGCACCACCACCGGGCGGGTTTCCAGACTCTCGAAATAGCCGACGAGAAAATCGACAGCCGCGTCGGCCATGGTGCGGAAGTCCTCGGAGGTTAAGGCGAGCTTATCGGGCATCGAATCGCGATTTCCTATACACGCTTTGGCGATTATCGCAGTTCTATCTTGTGAAAGGATTTGGCCCTGGCGTTCCTCACGATGGCGCAAACCATGGACGGACCGGACGCCCGAACGCGCGCCGGTGACCTGGCAGCGTTCGAGTCCGTCATGCGGCAGTACGAACGCCTGGTCCTGGTCACCGCGCTCCGGCTGCTCGGCAACATCGAGGATGCCAAGGACGTCTCGCAGGAGGTCTTCCTCAGGCTCTACCGGAACCTGGGGAAAGTGGAGACGGAAAAGAATTACCAGGCGTGGCTGTACCGCGTGACGGTGAACCTCTGCCATGACGTCGGGCGGAAGCGCAAGCCCTCGGTTGCCGTGGAGGATGTGCCGGAGTTGGTGTCCGGCGCGGCCGATCCGCAGCAGGTTCTGACGGGATCGGAGCGGCAGCGCGTACTTCAGATGAGCTTGCGGACCTTGTCCGGCAAGGAGCGGGCGGCGCTGGTCCTGCGCGATTTGGAAGGGCTATCGACCGAAGAAGTGGCGCGGGCGCTAGGATCGAGCGAGGCGACGGTGCGGTCGCAGATTTCCAAGGCGCGCGTGAAGATGCGGGATTTCGTGGAGCGCTATTTCCGGAGGCGGGTATGAATTGCGTCGATTGGGAAGAGCGGATTGCGCTGTACGCCGGCGGCGATCTGGCGCCGGCAGAGGCGCCGGCGGTGGAGGGGCACGTGGCGGAATGCGCCGGGTGCCAGATGCTGCTCGGCGGTCTGCGCGAAAGTCTCCGGCTGGTGCGGGAAGTCCACAGCGAGCCGGTGGAGGCGGCGCACTTCGCGGCGGTGCGGGCACGGGTACTGGCGGAGCTGGAACGGGCTCCCGTGCGGCGTTGGCGATTTGTGTGGGTGCCGGCGATGGCCGCCGCGGCGGTAGTGCTGCTCCTCGCCATCTGGCCGCGGCCGGAGCAGCATATAGCGCTGCCCATGCCCCACAAGCCGGCAGCCCCGCTAGTGGCGAAAGTGCTTCCGAAGCTGCCCAAGGCGAGGCCGCGGGCGCCGCAGGCATCCGAAGACGTTGTGATGAAGATTGAAACCGACAACCCGGACGTAGTGATTTATTGGATTGCGGAAAAAGGAGAAACCAAATGAAACGAGTTTTATTGGCCCTGATACTGATGGCGGCGCCCGTACTGGGGCAAACGGGCCCCAACCCGAACGACGAGATCCAGAAGCTTGTAACGCTTAAATACGCCGATCCGCGAGCCATCCGGAATCTGCTGACGAACTTCGGCGTGGATGTGCGGATAGATGAACAGCTGAAGGTGATCGCCGTCAGCGGTCATCGGGCCAACGTCACCACCGCGGAGGAGGCCGTCAAGCAGCTGGATGTTCCCGGCGCGGCGCAGAAGGATGTCGAGCTCACAGTGTATTTCGTACTCGGTTCCGACGGCCCAATGGGCAGTGCGATCCCAGCCGACCTGCAAAGCACGGTCGCCACGCTGAAGAGCACGTTTCCGTTCAAGAACTACGGAATCCTCGATATCCTGTCGCTGCGCACACGCGCCGGCGTAGCGGCGAATACCTCCGGTCAATTGAGCCAGGGCAGGCTAACATCTTTCAGCGTCAGCTCGGCTGCCTTGGAAGGCGACGGGACTATGATTCAGTTGAATAACCTGCACGCCGGCCTGAAGATTCCCGTCGCCGAAAAGGATGGAAAAACCAGCTATCTGGATACCGGCCTCCACACCGACGTGGTGGATGTAAAAGAGGGCCAGAAGCTGGTTGTCGGCCGGAGCAGCCTGAACGGCCCGGATACCGCGCTGTTCCTGGTGCTGATCGCCAAGGTAGCGCAGTGAGGACGCTGGCCGCGCTCTTACTTGCCGCGGCAGCGGGGGCGCAGCAGCTCCCGCCGGCGTTCGACGCAGCGTCGATCAAGGAGAATCGCTCGGCTACCAATGGCAACGGCGGCGGCGGTATCAGACCGGGCGGCAGCGTTTCGATGAGGAATGTTACGGTCCGGATGTTGGTTGAATGGGCTTACGGATTGTCGGATTATCAGCTCTTCGGGGGCCCTGCCTGGATGGGAACCACCGGCTATGACGTCGAGGCAAAACCCACCGGCGCGGTCGATCTGAAGACCGCACGACTGATGCTGCAGACTCTTCTGACCGAACGATTCGGCCTGAAGGTACATCCTGAAAGCGGCACGGTCAACGGCTTCAACCTGACCGTCGACAAGGGCGGCATTAAAATCCAGCTTTCGGATGCAACGGGAGTCGGGTTCCGGGTTATGGGTTCGGACAGGATTCAGGGCTCCGGCGACATGGAGATGCTCGCCTCCACGCTTCGGGGCACGCTGCGCGCACCCGTGGAAGACCGCACCGGCATCGCCGGCAGTTACGATATCGATCTGAAATGGACTCCCGACGAGGCCCCCTCATCGGCCAGCGAGCCATCGGTACCGATCTTCGCCGCCATCCGCCAGCAATTGGGATTGATCCTGGAGACCACTAAGGTAGCCATCGATAAGCTCGTCATCGACCGCGCCGAACGGCCCACGGAGAACTAAGTCGGTCACTTCACAAATACGGTGTCGCATTTGTGGAAGACCGCTCCCTCGCGGTCGCGGCTCATCACGAATCCGCGCGCGCGAGCAAGCGGTCGGGCAATACGTTACTGAACTTCCGAAGTGACCGGCTAAGCTACTTGATCTTCTCGTCCTTTTCCACCTTGCCGTCACGCACGTGGATGATGCGGTGGGCGTGCATGGCGATGTCGTGCTCATGGGTCACCAGCACGATGGTATTGCCGGCCTCGTACAGGCGTTCGAACAGCCCCATGATTTCGTTGCCGGTAGCGGTGTCGAGGTTTCCGGTAGGTTCGTCGGCCAGCAGAATCGAAGGATTATTCACCAGCGCGCGCGCCACGGCCACGCGCTGGCGCTGGCCGCCGGAGAGCTCGTTGGGCTTGTGGTACATGCGCTGTTCCAGGTCCACCTGGCGCATGGCGGTCTTCGCCATCTCGATGCGCTTCTCCGAACCGATCCCCGAATAGATCAGCGGCAGCTCCACGTTGTGCAGGGAAGTGGCGCGCGGCAGCAGGTTGAACGTCTGAAAGACGAATCCGATTTCCTTGTTTCGAATACGCGCCAGTTCATCGTCGGTCATGTCGCTGACCAGATTGCCGTTGATGTAATATTGCCCGCGGGTCGGCGTATCGAGACAGCCGATCAGGTTCATCAGGGTCGATTTGCCCGAACCGGAGGGCCCCATGATGGCCACGTATTCGCCGCGCTTGATCTCGATATCCACCCCGGAAACGGCGTGAATCTCCTGGTCTCCCATGACATAGGTCTTCCAGAGATCGTAGGTGCGGATGACGATGCCATCCCGCTTTAATTGTGCACCGCGCTGGAGGAGTTCTTTTTCTACGGCTGTGGCCATTCGGATTCCTGTTTCCCCGATTGTAGCGTGCTTACGATTTGGGCGCTTCCACAGGCTTGTTGTCGATCTTCACCTGGGCGTCGTTGGCGATGGTGCGAATCACCTGGTAAGTGCCGGTAATGATCGTGTCGCCTTCGTTCAGTCCGCTGACCACTTCGATATCGGTCGAGCCGGTAATGCCGGTCTCCACTTTGTGGAAAGTGGCTTTCCCGTTCGAGACCACGAAGACGCCCTGCACTTCCTCTTTGCGGGCCTTCTCCGCCGCCGGGTCGAGCTTCACAGCCGTTGCGGACGCGGGGCCGGTTTTCTTAGGCTCGAGGTCGCCCTTCTGGCGGACGGTGAGCGCCTGAATCGGGATGGTGATGGCATTCTTGCGGACGGCGGTAGTGATCTTCGCCGTGCAGGACAACCCCGGGCGAACTTCGTCGGGCGGGTTATCCATGGCGATCACCACCTTGAAATCCTTGGCTTCCTGGCTGGAAATGGCGCTTTGCGACGCCGCCACACCGGTGGACCGCAGAATGGCAGTGTCGCCAATTTCCGTGACGTGGCCGGTGAACGTCTTATTGGGAATGGCATCGATGGTGATCTCGGCGATCTGGCCGAGCTTCACATTGACGATGTCGGTCTCGTCCACCTTCACCTCGGCGGTGATCAGCGACATATCGGCGATCGTCATGATATTCGTGCCGGCCTGATTTTGCAGTCCGGGCACCACCGATTCGCCGGCGCGCACCGAGAGGTTGGTGACCACGCCGTCGAGCGGCGCGAAGGAATCGAATTTGTGCAGGATGTCGCTCGAGCGTACCAGGCTGGCTCGCGCCACGGCGATGCGCCGCTGCGAGGAGTTCAACTGGGCGGCGGTCTGTTCGCGCTGGCTGCGCGCCTGAACCAGGCGCGCCTGGGCCTGTGCCACGGCGGACTTCTGCGCTTCGTACATGGCGTGCTTGCTGTCGTAATCCTGCTTGGCGCCCAATTTTTCCTTGAATAACTGCTCGGCGCGGTCGGAATCGTCCTTCATGCGCTGCAGGTCGGCCTGCGATTCCGTGACTGCGCTCTGCATGGTGGCGATATTGTCGTCGGCCGCCTTCAGGCCAGCTTCGGAGGCGGCGGAATCGGCTTCGGCGGAGGCCAGATTGGCCTTCTGCGAGTCGACGTCGGCGGAGGGCTGGGTATTTTCGATTTTGGCCAGCAATTGGCCCTTGCGGACGCGATCGCCTTCCTTCACCAACAAGTCGGTGATATCGCCCATCGCATTGGCGCCGATATTGATGTAATTCTTAGGCTTAATCTCGCCTGAGGCGGTCACCTGGCTGGTCAGATCCTGGCGAACGACGGCCCCGGTCTGCACGGTGATCACACCGCGTTTGCTGTATACCGTGCTGGCGTAAACCCCCGCCCCAGCTATGACAACAGCCACAAGAGTAAGGATGACCTTCCACTTAGTTTTCACAACATGCTCCGATTTCTCGTATCACCGCTTTAGACGCAAAAAGATGGCGTGATGTTCAATACTCGATTTTACCTCAGGGCGGACTGGTCCCCGAAAGCGGGCGAAAGCTCACTTAAAAACAGGACGAAGGAAGCCCGGCGTCATTAGCGCCGGCTTCGATCAACGGCGGGAAAGCCACTCCAGCGAATCGGGCGGGGTGTTCTCGCATTGATTGGCATCGATTACTCCGCCCGCAATCTGGGCGCAGGCGATGGTGGTGGCGGCGCGGCGGGCCTCTTGCTCGCTTTGGGCCGCTGCCGTGCCGCAATCGCTCCGGCCTTTATAAGTAATACAGATCTTGCAGCGGTAGGCCTGGCGCTGAAAGCTGGAAATAACGAGATAGCCCAGCACCAGGACGGCGAAAAGGATGCCCAGCCAGGTGGTTTTCTTCACGCGAAGAAGTTCCCCATCTTGCGGAATTTGGCGTAACGGTGCTCCACCAGTTCGGCGGGGCTCAAATAGGCCAGATTGTCGAGGCTGGCCGACAACTGGTTCCGCAGGTTTTCCGACGCTGCCTCATAGTCTTCCTGGGCGCCGCCGGGCGGTTCGGGAATGATGCCGTCGATTAGTCCCAAACCGAGCAAGTCCGGCGCCGTCAACTTGAGCGCCTCCGCCGCCTGCTCGGCCCGCGCGCGGTCGCGATAAATAATGGTCGAGCAGCTTTCCGGCGAGATCACGCTATAGATCGAGTTTTCGAGCATGAGGACAACGTTGGCCACACCCATTGCCAGCGCGCCGCCGCTGCCGCCTTCGCCGATCACCACGGCAATTACCGGCGTATCCAACCGCGCCATTTCCCGCAAGTTACGCGCGATGGCCTCGCCCTGGCCGCGCTCTTCGGCGTCAATCCCCGGGTATGCGCCCTGGGTGTCCAGAAAGGTAATTATCGGACGCCGGAATTTGGCGGCCATCTGCATCACTCGCAGCGCTTTGCGGTAGCCCTCGGGTTTGGGCATTCCGAAGTTGCGGTGCAGCCGCTGTTTGGTGTCGCGGCCCTTTTCCTGGGCGATCACGGCTACCGGGCGGTTTTGAAACTGGGCCATACCGGCGATGATCGCCGGATCGTCGCCAAAACCCCGGTCCCCATGGATTTCCTGGAAATCGGAGAACAGACGTTGGATGTAATCGACGGCATGGGGGCGTTTGGGGTGACGCGCCAGTTGCACACGCAGCCACGCCGGATGGGGGGAGACATTCTCGGGCGGCTTTTCGTCGGAATCCACCCTCACATATTACCAGGGTGCGACAATTCCTCTCGGCAAAGCGTTGGCCGGCCGCGCAAACCGTGGGGTTTAGAACATCCACCTATTGTCAATCCGGCGGAGTCGGCGGAAACTCAATATATAGGGAGGAGACTCAAACCAATGTGCGACTATTCCTTGATGGCCGTGCCGAACCGTCTGGCTCACGAAGGTGAAGAACTCGTAACTCACCGGTTTCCAACCGGATCCCTCGGCATGGCGTCGCCCGGCGACATCCAGGCCGCAATCACGCCCGGTAACGCTGGGCGTCAAACCGTCTGGCAGAAGATACGCGCGTTTTTCGACCCCACCGCCGCACCGGCGGTTTGCGCCGTGTGCCTTCCGCCTGGCTCCAAACTGTTGATTTGCGACATTCCCCTACGGCTCCAGCAGCAGTGGGGTACGGGCGAGCGGGAGGCGGCCGTATTCACGCAGACTTCGGCGGCGGCCAACACCTACCGCGATGCGGTACGCTTCTCAGGCGGCTGCGAAGTCCGCTTACAGGAATTCCGCGAGGGCATGCGGGTCAGGGTGTTGGACCTTTCCGGTACGGGGCAGGTAGAGTTGGAGAGTTTGCGCTCCCTGGGATAGGTGGTTGTGTTGCCGAGCCGCGCGCGTCAGCAAGCGGTCCGCTCCCTCACGGTCGCGGCTCGGTAAGAGGCGGCTCGGTAAGAGGGTGGTTCACGGCAGTAATCCGAACACCACCACTGAACTCCCGGTGCCGAAGTAGACTTTGCCATCCACCACCATGGGCGTGATGAAGTGTCCACCCACCGCTGAAAATTTGTCCCGTCCGCCGGAAGCTTGGGCAGAGGTGTAGATGCTGTTGGCGATATTCGCCGTGGAGTAGGCCAACAGCTCGGTCTGCGTCCAATCGACCGCCCAGACAATTCCGTTGCTAGTCCCGTTGGAGGAGACGCTCAGCACCGCCCCGCTGCCCCCAAAGGAATTGCTGCTCTGCGCGGGCGGCGTCACCAGTTTGGCGTTGGAAGTCGCGAAGGCATCCAGTTTGCTGCCGGAGGGGCATACATAGACTGTGCCGTTGAAGTACACCGGCGTAGAGAAGTTGAGGCCGCCGGAGAGCGTGAATTGCTGGTAGATGTTGTCGTTACCGCTGTTAAACTGGCCCATGTTAGTGCGATCCACCACGTAGAACTGGCCATCTTTGCCGCCGCTCATGGCCAGTTGATGAGTGGTCCCGGAGTTGTCTACCACATCCACGAGGAGGGGTCCCACCGAGCCGAAATCCAAGTCGCGCTCGTTGTCGGTCGTGCTGATATCCGGCGTAAAGTAATCGGCCACTGAAAGGCCTCCGGAAGTGGAAAGCTTGACCATGGAATTGTTGTAGCTGCCGGTCGGGAGTCCGCCTTCGGGTGTGCCGCCGAATCCGTTGCCCGTGATGGTGTAGACGTTGCCCTCCGAATCTGCCGCCGGACCGGCTCCTCCCATCCACATGCCGCCGCCGTAATTGTCCGGGGCGAGATCCAGAGCCGCGACTTGCGCCAGGGTGTCGGCGCTGTAGGAGATGGCCCAGGGCGAATACGGTCCGCAATCGCCGTCGAGGCCCGACCACATCGTATAGATGGTGTTGCCGCTCTCGAGGAGCGCGGCGCGGTTGTGCTGATAGGAAGAGTCGAAGGTGACGATCCCGCTCTGGCTGTTGCCGCCGGTTCCGGGATATGTCGCGGTGATGGTGGTCGGGCCGCCGAAGAGCTCAAGTCCCGTAGTCAAGTCGAGCGCGTGAAGGCGCTGAATCACGGCATTGGTAGCCGTATTCTGAGACATTGCAACCACATAGATTGCGTTGCGCGCGCGGTCGATGACCGGTGTGCCCATAACTCCGGAGGGGGTACCGCCGCAAGGCAACGACTTGGCTGCTGTTTCGCCGGCCTGCGCGAGCGGGGTCTTCCATAGAACCGTCGCCGTGGACCCCGTCATGGTAGCGGCATCCAGGGCGTAGACCGAGTCGTTCTCGGTGGCGAAGTAGACCACGTTCTTTAGTCCCACACTCGGAATGTTCACCTGGTGGAGGTAGAGAATTTGCCCGTCGATCTGCCCATCCACGCTAAATTCCGCCAGCTTTCCGAAGGTGGACGAAGTGACGTTCGCCGGCGTGAGCGCAGTTTCATAGGGATTCAGGCCGGTGCGGGAAGTATCGTAATGCCAGGTGAAGACGTCGGCGGTGAGGTTCGCGGTGGTCACCGTGAAGCCGTTCGTCAGGGTTGCGACCTCAAGTCCGCTGGTCACGGTGACGTTGGTGGCGCCGAGGGCGGCGTCGGCGGTAACGTTCAGAACCGCCGTCGCGCTAGTGGCCGAGTTAATGGTGAGCGAGGTCACCGCGATGCCAGTGCCGAAGTTTGCTGTCGTGGTTCCCTGCGAGAAATGCGTGAACCGGCCGGTTATGGTGACGGAAACGTTCTGCTGCCCTTGTTGGCCGGAATTCGCCGTCACCGAGAGAAGCGTGGGAACGATCACCGGAACGGTAACGATGGGCGACCTTTGCCTGTGGATTTGCGCCTGAATAGCGGCCGACGCCTGCAGTTGCATTTGTGCCACCGACGTCGCGCTAAACAGGAGGGTATAGATGCCGTCGTTAGCGACGGCGTCGCCGTTGAGACCGTCGTCATGCATCACTCCCACGATGGTGGGAGCGGCGCCATCCACTCGCAGGAGGTTCAGTCCACCGGCGATCAATGCGGGACTGCCGGTGAGTTGCGCGGTGGCGGTGACCTGATACGTCCCATTGACGAGCACCGCCGAAGCGGCGCCTGTGGCCGAAGTGGCATGGGCGTAGATAACCCCCGCTAGAAAAGTCAAAATCGCCTTCCCTGTATATTGCGCGTACATGGTCCCTCTTCATTGCACCGTGCAGCCTGAGCCCAGGACTGCATTAATGACGATCTGGACATCCACGACATTGACCACCGCGCTCCCGGTCAGATTGGCAGTGGCGGCCTTGGCGCCCAAAGATTGGTTCACAACGGCCTGTACGTCTGTGACGTTGGTATAGCCGTCTTGATTGACGTCGCATGGCGTGATCGCCGTGACGTCATCCATTGCGAAGGACGCACCCAGCGCCGAGCCGGCGATCACGATCTTGGAGATGCTGGTAGCGGAATTCACTTGCAGGAGCTCGTTCGGATGGCTGCCGGAAACCCCCGAGAGCTTCTCATTATTCGAGAACGCCGAGGCGACCGAGGTAAGCGGGTGGTTGGAGGAATCGAAGGCTTGCACGGTGAGCGCTACGCCGTAAGTGAAGTAGCCGCTAAAGCTGTTTATCCCCGAGGAAAAGACGATGCTCATCGGCCCGCCGTTATCGGAAGCCACATTAGTTCCGCCGTGCGGAGGGAATTCGAACTCGTTGAGCGTGATGCCGGCGGTGAGGACGATGGCATTAGTGAAGACCGCGCCTGCATACTGGTTCGTCAGAATGGTGCTATCGGCGAAGCCCTCGAATGTGAACGGAGCATTTTGCGCGAATGCCGTGGACACGCTCGCCGCGGCCAGTAGAACCGGCAGGATTCCGCCCCACAATAGTGCGCGCACTTCCCCTCCCCGTTCAGACAACATACCACGCGCCAGGAGCGCGACTGGCGAGCCATCGGGCGGTTCAGTACGTCTTCATGATAATCTCAATAGAGATTGGGACTATCTCTCGAACTCGAGAATCTTACGGCTGGCGAGTTGGTCTCCTGGGCCATCGAGACCTATGCCAGCGAGTTTGCGATTGCCACCAGCTTCCAAAAAGAGGGCATGGTAATTGTCGATCTGGCTTGCCGGTCCGGTCCCGGAAAATGCCGCGTCTTCACTTTGGATACTGGGCGATTGCCGGACGAGACGCATCGAATGATGGAGACAGTGCGGGAGCGCTACGGAATTTCCGTCGAGGTCGTCACTCCTATACAAGAGGATGTGGAAGCGATGGTCTCGGCGCACGGGTTGGAGCTCTTCTATCGGAGCCGGGATCTGCGTGCGTTGTGCTGCGAGGTGCGCAAGGTGCGGCCTCTCCAGCGGAAGTTGCGGGAGTTTAAGGCTTGGGCTAGCGGGCTGCGCCGCGAACAGTCGCAGACGCGCGCCGCGGTGCGCAAAGCGGAAGAGGTCGATGGCCGGATCCGCATCTCCCCGCTGGCGGACTGGAATGCGGAACAGGTAGACCGGTACATTCAGGATCACGGCGTGCCCGTGCATCCTTTATACTTGCGTGGGTACACCAGCATCGGCTGCGCGCCGTGTACGCGCGCCGTAGAGGCGGGCGAGGACGAGCGCGCCGGGCGGTGGTGGTGGGAAGAAGAGACTCGCAAGGAGTGCGGTATCCATTTCGCCGCGAATGGCACAGTGGAGCGCGATGCATAAGGGCTGCGTGATCTGGTTCACCGGTCTTTCCGGCGCCGGCAAGAGCACCGTCTCGAGGCTGGTGGCGGAGCGGTTGCGCGCGCAAGGGGCAAAGGTGGAACTGCTGGACGGCGACGAAGTGCGCGAGCACCTCTCGAAGGGTCTGGGCTTCAGCAAGGAAGACCGCGATGAGAATATCCGCCGCATCGGTTTCGTGTGCGAGCTTTTGGCGCGCAACGGCGTAATCGCGATTGCGGCGGCGATTTCTCCCTATCGCGCGGTGCGCGAGGAGTTGCGCCAACGGATCGCCGATTTTGTGGAAGTGTACGCGGAGTGCCCTCTGGAAGTGCTGGCGGAGCGCGACGTGAAGGGTTTGTACCGCAAGGCGCTGGCGGGCGAGATTGCACAATTCACGGGAGTTTCCGATCCCTACGAGCCGCCGCTCGCTCCCGAAGTAACCATCCGGTCGGCCCGGGAAACGCCCGAGCAAAGTGCCGGCCTGATATGGGCTACACTGGAACGCTTAGGTCTCATTTCGTTTGATCGATCTCCACTCGCACACCAACCAATCTGACGGCAGTTGCTCTCCCGAGCAACTGGTGGAAGAAGCGGTGCGCGCCGGTGTGACGACCCTGGGAATTACCGACCACGATACTTTCGCGGGCTACGACCAGGCTCTCGATACCGCAGGTTCCGCCGGTCTCGGGTTGGTGTGCGGCATCGAGCTCTCCACGAAGTTGCACGGTCATTCGGTCCATTTGCTGGGCTATTTTTTCGGCTCCAACGGACTCACCGGGTTTCGCCAATGGGTCCTGGAGCTGCAGGCTGCGCGGCGGGAACGCAACGTGCGGCTGGCCGAGCGGTTGCGCGAACTCGGGTTCGACATCACTATCGAAGAGGCGGAGGCACGCGGCCGCGGCATGACGGGACGGCCGCATTTCGCGCAGATCATGGTGGAAAAAGGATACGTGCGCGGCTTCCGGGAAGCATTCGACGAGTATCTCGACGAGTCGGCGAAAGGCTATGTCTTCCGCCGCGAGCCGCAATTCGCGGAGAGCGTGGAACACATTCGCGAGGCTGGCGGGATCGCATCGCTGGCCCACCCCATTCGCGTGAATGGCGATGTCCCGGCGCTGATGCCGGAACTCCGCGACGCCGGCATGAACGCCATCGAGGCGTACCACAGCGACCACGATGCTGGGCATACCGGGATGTACCTGGCGCTCGCCAAGAAGTACGAAATGTTGGTGACAGGCGGGTCGGATTTCCACGGGGACGTCAAACCGGGGGTGAAATTGGGCACCGGATACGGCGGGAATCTGCATGTGCCCGACGATTTGTTGGACAGCCTGAGGGGAGGCTGATTTTTCTCCCGCAAAGGCGCAAAGACGCAAAGAAAACAGACTGAAATAGGGTTTTATGGCACACGTGGGAGAACGCGGACAACCTCGTGTTTTCGGGGGTTTTTCCTTTGCGGCTTTGCGGCTTTGCGCCTTTGCGGGAGATCTCTTTTCGTCCCTTACGCTGTCCGCACGTACGCCAGGGCGACTACTTTGCCGAGGTGCGGCGAATATACCGATGAGGTGATCTCGGCTTCCCGCCCGTTCACCTGGAGTTTGGTACCGGTTGCCGGCGGCTGGGTGTATTCGAGCTCCAACCGTTCCAATTTCTTATTGACCCGTCCCTGTGCGCGGATTCGCTCCACGATTTCCTGGCCCAGGTAACAGCCCTTATTGAAACTGATGGCCTGCATCTGCTGGGTTTCCTGCGGCAAGGTGGTGTCGCGGATGTCTTCCCCGTATAGAGGTTTGCCGTTTTCGATGCGGACCACGCGGGCGTCTTCTTCGGTAGCTTGTTTCGCGCCGAGCGATTCGAGTTGGGCGATGAGCGCCGCTTTAGTGTCCTTCGAGCAGTAGATTCGATACCCCGGCTGCCCCGTGACCGTAAACGGAGCGATGGTGGAATCGCCAGCCGCCAGCGTGAGCTTTTCGGCCGTTGGACCTTCGACGCCGATCGACGAAGTTTGCTCGCTGACGTCTTCCAGCTCCACCTGATCGGCGATGATGTAGCGGCGGATATGCTGCTGGACCTTTTCGTGCAGGCCGGGGTCGGTATCGATGAGAAAATGATCGGCCAGGCAGAGCAGATGGAGGTCGGCCTGGATGCGCCCCTGCGGGTTGAGCAGGAAGGCGTAGCAAGTGTCGCCCAGGTTCATCTTTTTGACTTCGTTGCTGGTGATGTTGTGGAGCAGGCGGGCGCGGTCGCGGCCGCGCGCCAGGATGCGTCCCCGCGAGTCGAGATCCAGCCAGGCAGTGCCCTCGATCAGCGCGTTGTACCCCTCGCTCATAACTCCACTTTAGCAGGGCGATGACGAGCAGCCTGGTAGTGGATCGAGTGGAAAGGATCCTGCGGCGCGGGATCATAATAAAAAGATGCGGCCCGCGGACACATCACCCGAGGCGTGGGAAGTTCTGACGGCGCTTCAACGGAAGATGCCGCCCGCGGAGAAGATGCAACTGGCATTCGAATGGTCTGAGATCATCCGTCAATTTGCGGAGGCGGGCCTTCGCGAACGGTATCCGCATACCAGCGGGCGGGAGATTTTTCTGCGATATGCCCGCCAGAGTCTGGGCGAGGAATTATTCCGAAAGGTCTACGGGAATGAACTTCCCGACGATGCTCCGTCTTGCCAGAACTTTTGAGCTTCTTGCCGCAGCTTTGGAACGGCTCGCGATCCCGTATGCCGTGGTGGGTTCCGTGGCATCGTCCGCCCGGGGGAGTTATCGCGCTACCGAGGACATCGACGTGTTGGCCCGAATTTCCCCTCTGCAAGCCGGCCAGTTGGTTGACGCTCTGGGGAGAGATTGGTACGCCGATGCCGATCAGATGCGCGATGCGATCGCCGCGGGGCGAGCCTTCAATCTGATTTACATTCCCTTCAGCCAGAAGGTGGACGTGTTCCCCGCCAAAGACGATTTTTGTACTGCTCAACTGGAGCGGGCCACAAGGTTGCACGTCGCGGCTCTGGCTGGCGGCGTCGAGTATCCGGTGGTTTCGGCGGAGGACATCGTGCTGGCGAAATTGCAACAGTACAAGGCTGGCGGTGAGGTATCGGAGCGGCAGTGGACCGATGTTTTGAAAGTGATTCGCGCCACGCCCGACATGGATTGGACCTACATGGGAAGCTGGGCGGCGCGTCTTGGCGTGAATAATCTGCTCGCTCGCGCGAAAGTGGAAAGCTGAAGAAGTGGTAGGGACGGGCAGATTCGAACTGCCGACCTGTCGCTTAGGAGGCGGCCGCTCTATCCAACTGAGCTACGTCCCCACTTGATAGTTATTATACTGGCACTGGACCATATGAAACTGGATCTGACTCGCCGGGCGTTCGTCGGTTCGCTTGCGGTGACAGCGGTGTCCGCGGCAGCGGCGGATGAGGGGTGGATCGAACTGTTCGACGGGCACAGCCTCGAAGGCTGGCGGCCGAGCGAGAACAAGGGTTCGTGGAAAGTGGTGAACGGCCAGCTCGCGGCGGATGGGCCGCGGTCGCACCTCTTCTATGACGGTCCCGTGCACGGCGCCGACTTCCGCAATTTCGAGCTGGAAGTGGACGCGATGGCGCGGCCGGGCTGCAACTCGGGGGTGTACTTCCATACGCGGTACCAGGAGAGCAACTTTCCGCAGAAGGGCTTCGAGGTGCAGATCGCCAATACCGCCGGCGGCGAGGGTGGCTATCTGGAGCGCAAGAAGACGGGGTCGTTGTACGGGTTGCGCAATGTCTACAAGCAATTCATCGCCGACGACCAGTGGTTCAAGATTCACGTCGCGGTCCGCGGCAAAAGCGTGCAGGTCCGGCTCAACGGGATGCTCGTGGTCGACTACATCGAGCCGACTCCCGCGGTGATTCCCGAGGGCGGCGAGCGCGAGCGCTTCCTCGATCGCGGAACATTCGCGCTGCAATGCCACAACGACGGCTCGCATGCCTTCTTTCGCAGCGTTCGCGTTCGCCCGCTGCCGGACGACGCGCCGACACCGGGCGGGCCGGCGCCGGTTGTCGACGAGACTTTCCGCCGGATCATCAATATCGGGCGGCACAATGTGCCGATGGTGGATTATCACGTTCATCTGAAGGAGGGGTTGACGCTGGAACAGGCGCTGGCGAAATCGCGGCGCGACGGCATTGAGTACGGGATCGCGATCAATTGCGGCAAAGGCTTTCCGGTAGATAGCGATGCCGGCGTTCGGCAGTACCTGGAGAGCATGCAGGGCCAGCCCATGTTTGTGGCCATGCAGGGCGAGGGGCGCGAATGGACGCAGATCGTGTCGCGCAGTTCGGTGGCGGGTTTCGATTATGTGTTTACCGACTCGATGACGTGGAGCGACGACAACGGCTTGCGCCGGCGGCTGTGGCTGCCGGATGAGGTCGGGCCGATTCCCGATGCGCAGGAATTCATGGACCTCCTGGTGAATCGCACCGTGGCAATTCTGGAGCGCGAGCCGATCGACATCTACGCCAATCCGACTTTCCTTCCCGCAGCGATCGCCAAGGATTACGACAAGCTGTGGACCGAGGAGCGCATAAAGAAAGTGGTGGCCGCGGCGAAGCGGGGCGGCGTGGCAATCGAGATCAATAGTCGCTATAAGCTGCCCAGCGCGGCGGTTATCAAGATGGGGAAGGCGGAGGGCTGCAAGTTTTCGTTCGGTACGAACAATACCGGACCGTCGGATCTGCTGCGCTGCGAATACGGGTTGCAGATGGTGGAAGAGTGCAAGCTGGTCTGGCAGGACTTTTTCGTGCCGGGCGCGTGGAGTCCGAAAGCGGTGGATCGGAAGCCGGAGGCGCTGAAGGGATAATGGCGGCGGAAGATCCCAGGCTGGCGCGGCTGACGGCGATTTGCCTGGCGCTTCCGGAGGTGACGCGGGAGGTCAAAGGTCCGCACGCCGCGTTTCTGGTGGGCAAGAAGAAGTTCGCCTATTTTCTGAACGATCATCACGGCGACGGTATCGTAGGTGTCACGTGCAAGGTTCTGCCAGGCGATAACGACGCGCTGGTGCAGGCCAACCCCTCGCGATTTTACCGGCCGGCGTATCTCGCTTCCAGCGGCTGGGTGGCGTTGCGACTGGACCGCGGCAAGGTAGATTGGACTGAGGTGGCCGAGTTGGTCACGACGAGCTATCGTTTGCTGGGCCCCAAGCGGCTTACGCGGATGCTGCCGGAGGAGTAGGACGTCGCAGCCCTTTGCGCCCGATATCGGTGCGATAATGCATGCCGTCGAAGGAGATCTTGTCCACTCCGCGGTAGGCATTGTCGATGGCCGATGCTAGCGTCGCTCCGCTGGCGGTCACTCCCAGGACGCGCCCGCCGGAGGTGACGAGCCCGGTGGGATCGAGCCTCGTACCCGCGTGGAAGACGGCGGCGCCGGTAGCTTCGGCGTCCGTAATGCCGTGGATCGGTTTGCCCGTTGGGAATGAGCCTGGATATCCGCCGGAGGCGAGCACGACGCATACGCTGGGGTCTGAATGCCAGTCAAATGTGACGCCGGCGAGTTCGCAGGTGGCGGCGGCCATCAGGGCGGGCACGAAGTCCGACGCCATTCGCTTCATGAGCGGCTGAGTTTCGGGGTCGCCGAGACGGACGTTGAACTCGAGAACTTTGGGCCCGGCGTCGGTCATCATCAACCCGGCGTATAGAAAACCGGTGAACCCTGTAGCTTTGACGGTCGGATGGATGACGCGGTCGAGCACAAATTGTGTCTGCGCGTCGGTGAGGATGGTGGAATCGCAGTACGCGCCCATGCCGCCGGTATTCGGTCCGGTATCGCCATCGAACACAGCTTTATGGTCCTGCGTGGGCGCGAGCGGGACGACGTTGCGTCCGTCGCAGAGCGCGATGAAGCTGACCTCGTCGCCGCGCAGGAATTCTTCGACTACCAGACGGCCGGTGAGAGTGGCGAGAGCGGCTTCGGCTTCGGCCTGGTCGTGTGCGATGACGACTCCTTTGCCGGCGGCGAGGCCGTCGGCTTTCAGGACCACGGGAAAGCTGAAACGATCGATGGCTCGGCGGGCGTCTTCGGGGTTATCGACGGTGACGTAGCCGGCGGTCGGGATGCCAGTTTGTATAAAAAAGTGCTTTGCGAAAATTTTGCTGCCTTCGAGTTGCGCGGCGGCGCGATTCGGCCCGACGATCTTCTTTCCGCGAGCGCGGAATTCGTCGACCACTCCGGCCACGAGCGGCGCTTCCGGTCCGACGACCGTCAAGTCCGCCGCAATTTCTTCGGCTAGCGCCAGGTAGGAAGACGTGGTTGGCAGGCATGTGCCGATCTGAGCGATGCCGGGATTTCCGGGCGAGGCGAACACCTCGACGCCGCGCGACTGCGCCAACTTCCAGCACAACGCGTGCTCTCTTCCACCGCCGCCGAGGACCAGGATTTTCATTTCGCTACAATCATAACAATGCAAGAGAGGTACGACGTTGTTGTCATCGGGGCGGGTCACGCGGGCTGCGAGGCTGCGCGGGCGAGCGCGCGTATGGGTTTGCGTACGGCCATGGTGACGATGAACCTGGATCTGATCGCGCAGATGTCGTGCAATCCGGCGATCGGGGGTATTGCAAAGGGACACCTGGTGCGCGAGATCGACGCGTTGGGCGGGCTGATGGGCGAAGTGGCCGATGCCGTGGGGATCCAATTCCGGCTGCTGAATACCAGTCGCGGTCCGGCGGTATGGTCTCCGCGCGCGCAGATGGACAAACGGATGTACCGCGTGCACATGCGGGAGGTGCTGGAGAAGGAACCGAACCTGCGAATCAAGCAGGCGGAGGTGGCATCGCTGGCCCTGGATGGGCGGCGCGTGACGGGCGTGCATTTGCGCGACGGCCGGAGGATCGATGCCGGCGCGGTGATTGTGACGACTGGGACGTTTTTGAACGGCCTGGCGCACGTCGGCGAGAATCGGTACAGTTGCGGACGGAACGGCGAGGCGCCATCGCAACTGCTGGGCGATCAACTGCGGACCCTCGGGCTGCCTTGGATGCGCCTGAAGACTGGCACGCCACCGCGGCTCGATGGCCGCAGCATCGACTGGACGCGATTCGAACCTCAGCCTGGCGACGCCGAGCCGACGCCGTTTTCGTTTCTTACCGACAAGATTACGCGGTCGCAGATCCAGTGCCACATTGGGTATACCACGGAAGAGACGGCGCGCATTTTGCGTGAGGCCATTCCACGGTCGCCGCTGTATAGCGGACAGATCGAGGGAATCGGGCCGCGGTATTGTCCTTCGATCGAGGACAAGATCGTCAAGTTCCCCGATAAATTGCGTCACCAGATTTTTCTGGAGCCTGAGGGACTCGACACGCATGAGGTCTATTTAAACGGCATGTCGACGAGCATGCCGATCGACGTGCAGACGGCGGTGGTGGCGTCGATTCCGGGGCTCGAGAACGCGGAGATGATTCGCCCGGGGTATGCCATCGAGTACGACGCGATCGACCCACGGGAGCTGGACCATACGCTCGCCGTGAAGTCGATCGAGGGGTTGTATCTCGCGGGGCAGATCAACGGGACTTCCGGCTACGAAGAGGCGGGGTGCCAGGGGCTGATCGCGGGGATCAACGCGGCGTGCAAGCTCGGCGGCAAGGAAGAAGTGGCGATCGGCCGGAGTGAAGGATATACCGGGATTCTGATTGATGATCTGATCACAAAGGGCGCCGACGAGCCGTACCGCATGTTTACTTCGAGGGCGGAGTTTCGGCTGCACCTGCGGATCGATAACGCCGATTCGCGATTGACGCCCATCGGTCGGCGCGTGGGGCTGGTGACGGACGTACGGTGGGAGGCTTTCAAGCATAAGCAGGCGCAGATGGATCGGCTGATGAGGGTGCTGGAAACCCATCGCAATGCGCAGCGGCTGAAGCGGCCGGAAGTGTCGATTGGGGAGTTGGCAAGCTGGGTCCGCGAGGTTTTGGGCGAAGAGCCGGCGCGCGGTCTACTCGTGACGGTGGAGACGGAGATTAAATATAGCGGGTACATCGCCCAGCAGGAACGCCAGATGGTGCGGTTGAAAAATGCTGAGCGGCGGGCAATTCCCGATGACTTCCAATTCGCGGGCATTCCAGGCCTTTCGCGTGAGATCCAGGACAAGCTGTCCCGGGTTCGACCGGGGACACTGGGCCAGGCGGGGCGAATTCCGGGAGTGACGCCCGCCGCGGTCGCCATTCTGGACTGCTATCTGAGTGTGGGACGTGTTTGTTGATTTCAGTCTGACCGCCGAGCAGGAGGCGGCGTTGGGGGCGCATCTGGAGTTGTTGATGCGCTGGAATCAGAAGCTCAATCTGACGTCGATTCGGAATCGAGAGGAAGCGATCGAGCGGCACTACTGCGAGTCGTTGTTTCTTGGGTCGCGGTTGCCGGCGGGCGCGCTGCGGATTGCGGACGTGGGGTCTGGCGCGGGGTTTCCGGGCTTTCCTGTGGCGGTGCTGCGGCCTGATTGCTCCGTGACATTGATAGAGTCGCATCAGCGGAAGGCTGTGTTTCTGCGCGAGGCGTCCCGGGCTCTCCTCAATGTTCGGGTTTTGGCGAAACGGGCGGAAGATGTCGATGAGAGATTCGATTGGGTAATCTCGCGGGCGGTCAGCTATGTCGATTTGGCTTCGTTCCTAAAGAGACTCGCTCCGAATGCCGATCTTTTGACCGGGGGCGAAGGTCCGCCTGAAGGGCTGGGCTTCGAATGGGAGGCTCCAGTGGCACTGCCTTGGGGAAATCAGCGGTTTTTGTGGACGGGGCAGACAATTGCGAGCCCCGCGGCATAAGCTCACCAGAAGCCAGACGGCATGAGCTTACCAAAAGCCCAGAAGCCGGAGCCTAAGCTGTTTCACGTGAAACAGCTATGAGGTCGAACCTGAATCTTTGTTTCACGTGAAACAGTAAGGCGGTTCCACCTTAAAGAGGAACCATGCTAGTATGGCCGCTTGAGCCGAGTCTTCGCGATCGCAAACCAAAAAGGCGGGGTAGGGAAAACCACCACGGCCATTAATCTTGCAGCTGCCTTAGCCGCCAATGACTTCCGAGTCCTGGTGATTGATTCGGATCCTCAGGGCAACGCCACGACAGGTTTAGGTATAACCAAAGACCCTACGAAGCCGAGTTTGTACAACGTCCTGCTGGGCGATACGCCGGCGGAAGCAGCCGTTGTGCCGACGGAGTTCGAGGGTCTCTACGTCATTTCCGCGGACAAGAACCTCATTGGCGCCAACCTGGAATTGGTCGATGCCGAGAGCCGCGAGTTCCGGCTCCGCGACCGAATTCAAACCATCCGAGACCAATATCGCTTCATCCTGATCGATTGCCCACCTGCACTCGATCTCCTCACGCTCAATGCGCTTATTGCGGCCGATGCGGTATTAGTCCCGATTCAGTGCGAGTTCTTCGCACTTGAGGGGATTTCGGAACTGATGGACACGATCGATCGCATCAAAAACTCGTTCCAGCACGACCTGGAAGTCGAGGGAATATTGCTCACGATGTACGATGACCGAACCAATCTGACCCGCCAGGTTGCCAATGACCTAACCGATTTCTTCGGGGACAAGGTTTTCAATACGATCATTCCCAGGAGCGTCCGCCTTGCCGAGGCTCCCAGCTTCGGCAAAACGATTCTCAGTTACGATCCCCGTTCGAGGGGCGCGGAAAGCTACATCAAACTGGCGAAAGAAATTCTGGACCATGAACAGACCCGACAATCCGCGCAGGGCACTCGGTAAAGGCCTGGGGGCATTGCTGCCCACTCGCCCCCCGGTTGCGGCGGTACCGCCGCCTGCCCAAACAAACGACGCTCCACAGACGCTGCCGGTAGACTTGATCGATCCCAACCCCCTACAGCCCCGTCGGCTCTTCCAAAGTGAGCGACTCGCGGAGCTGGCGCAATCGATCCGAACCAACGGTATCGTTCAACCGCTGGTAGTCCGGCGGATGGGAGACCGTTACCAATTAGTCGCCGGCGAGCGCCGTTGGCGCGCCGCCAAGCTGGCGGAAATACGAGACTTACCGGTCGTAATCCGCGATATACCAGACGACCGTCTGCTGGAAATCTCCTTGATCGAAAACATCCAGCGGGAAGATCTCAATCCTATCGAAACAGCCCACGCCTTTGCCCGGCTGGGAGATGAACTTCAGCTGAGCCCGGAGCAAATTGGCCTGAGGACCGGCAAAGATCGCAGCACGATCGCGAATTTCCTGCGACTCCTGCAACTCCCCGAGGATCTTCAACAGCTCGTGGCCGAGCGGCGTCTCTCCGCGGGCCATGCGCGCTGCCTCCTGCCTCTTCCCACGGTGGCTCTGCAGCGAGAGGTTGCCGAAAAGGCCGTTGCCCAGGGCTGGTCGGTCCGCCAGACGGAGCGCACGACACAGAAAATGATGGCCGACCGGCAGCCGAAGCATGTCGACGAAGTGCAGGTCGATCCCAACGTGAAGTCCGCTATCCAGGAGATGGAACGCGCGCTCGGGACGCGCGTTCGCATTCTCGAAAAGGCGAAAAAGGGCGGGAAGATCGAAATCGAGTATTATTCCTCCGAAGATCTGGACCGCATCTACGATGTGATCGTGGGAGACACGAAGTAGCGAGGCTTCGACCAGTCCGTCGCGGGCATGGACTCCGACGCGGCTGCATTGGTCGGACGCTCTCTGTGCGAACGATCAATTCTGGAGTGCCGAAGACGAGCTTCCCCAATGAGTAATAAAGGAAAAGCCTCCTCTGCCGCCGATTGAGATTGTCTGCATTGGTCAGCTTGCCCCAATCGATTTCAATGACCTGCCGTTCGCCGTCGAGAGCAGCGCGGAGCTCAAGTCGCCCGCATTCCGAAACCGCTGTTTCAGAAAGATTTTTCGGACCTGCAGGGATGCATCTACCACCTCGGGAACCCGGATCTGAAAGCTCAACGGCCGGGACGAATCTTTTTTGCCGACGAACTTCTAAGCGATCCGGCACGTTCCGCGCCACGCTCAAGATTTCTGGAATTCCGCCCGGAGTTCTTAGACGCGATCCATTGCATGCTTTCGTCCCTCCTGGAATCCTCGCCTGAACACCGGTTGCTGGTCACCAGCGATTGGCAGTTCGGACCTCGGCGCGCCTTCCGCTCACCCATCCTAACTAACCCTCGACGGGTCTTGGTCGCTGCACAAGTCACGCAAATTGCGGCTCAACGCCGCGTATCCCAATCCATCACTGAACCCTCAGGGTCGAAGCACTGAGCGCGCCGCGGCAACATCCGTAACGCCCGGCGTCACAAGGAGGGTCTTCCGCGCCGTAACCCAGGAGTCTGGTCGTCTTCAGACTTACCGCTGACTGCTTTCCCCCGCCGCCACTTTCCGATTAAATTCCGCCGAGCGATTCCGCGGAATAGTGAGGGACTGCCATCGATCATGCGCGAAATGCTTCGCCAGCATGACGATCTGCCCGATATGCATCGCATAGTGGGCTACCTGACGATTGATGGCCTGCATTACGGAATGCGCTTCGCCTCGAATGGTCACAGTCCGGTCGAGATCGGAGTCCGCCAATGGTTCGAGCGCATGGAAAACGTAGCCCCAGCTCTCTTCCCATAGCCGCATCAGCGCTTCGCGAGTGGCGGGCGGATCGACAAATTCGCTATCGCGATTGCGGTCGGGCTTCTCGCCATCCGTGGTCAGGAAATCCACCCAGCGGGAGCGCATATTACCGGCCATGTGCTTGATAGTAATGGCGATTGAGTTCCCGCCGTCCTCGAGTTCGACGAACAGCTGCTCGTCCGTGACCTGCGCCATGGCGCGCTCGGCGAGCTTCTTGTAGTAGCGGAACAGATCGAGAGAATCGTCGAGATATGACGTGGTGAACTGCAGGGGCATCATCAATCCTATTTCAGCAATTTTAGGATATCGGCGAGCTCTCGGCGTATTTCAGGTAACGGGTCCGTGGCAAACAATTCCTGTTGCGCCTCTCGAGGCTTGACCGCGCGCGGCTTGGGCGCCTTCGCTTCAGCCTGCAAACTCTGACGCGCGCCTTCGATCGTGAAACGCTTATCGCGCAGAAGGTGCTTGATCCGGAGCAGCAGCTCCACATCTTTGCGGCGGTACAACCGATGTCCCGTGCCGGACTTCTTGGGCGACAGCACCGTAAACTCCGTCTCCCAATAGCGCAACACGTAGGGCTCGACCCCCAGCAACTCGCTCACTTCACCGATTTTGAAGTAGAGCTTATCCGGGATCTCCGGCGCGGCTTGTAACGCGACATCTGTCATGAGCCATTCGCCATCCTAGCTCACTCGCTCGTGATTGTCACGACGTGTTGTCCCCGCGGTAACAGAATCGTATTCGGGCCGGCCAGATCCAAAGGTTCATCGACGCCGTCCAACGACATCTTCAACGGCCGCCGATCGAACACCGCGATCGCCCGCGCCTGCGATTCATAAGAGAATTCTACACAGTTCGCGCCTCGCCGGCGCGCGCCGTGCAACTCCGCATTGAGGCGTACGATGCGCAGTCCGGGTGTCTCCTTTGCTGCTTCCACCGCGTGCGCTCCGGGCGGCAGCCACAGCGTCTCACCATCGGCGGCCGGCCAGGGTAGATCGTCTACTATCGCGCCTCCCTGCCAAGGCAACCCGACTCCGTTTGCCGACTCGACCACGGTCTTGGAACCAACCCTTTCGATGCGTGAGACCTTCGCCGCGGTGGAGGGCAGAAGGTTCAAATCCGGCGCCAGCAGAGAGTTTTCGAAGTAAAGCGCCACGCGCTGAAAATTGCCGGCAGCCTGATGCACCAGTTGAAACAGCTCGGTTCCGGTCTGCTGCTTGGTGGGGTAAACGTTTTGGTAGCGGTCGACGATATTGAGATCGATGGCCAGCTTCTCGGTATGCGGCGTGAGAGGCCGATACCGTTCGGCGATCCCCTGGTAGCGTTGTGCGCCCAAATTCCAGACCGTCGCCGGATCTTCGATGAGGAAGGTGAAGCTATGCGAGCTGAGCAACGGAAGTACGCGCGCCGCATCGGCGCCAATGGCGTCGCGCATGCCCGTGTCGAAGCGATCGTCGACATGGGTCAGGACGAGATCGAGCTGCGGCTTCTCGCGGCGCATGCTCTCCAGCTCGCCGAGCCACTCTTCCTGCATTTTGCGTGTGAGATCGGTGCGGAAGTCGAGGAACGCTCTGCGAGAAGCAGCGTCTTTACGGGAGCCGAAGAGCTCGATGGGGTCGAATCCCGCCTGCTGGCGGAAAAGCGCGCGCACATCGTCATTCATAGGGGTGAAGCGCGAAGCGTTGTCCGTCCCTTCGAGCGACTCGAAATACAGCTCCGCGACGTTCACGCCATCCCAATCGAAGCGCGTGAGCAGTTTCCGCACCCCGTCCGATACGGCGCGGAAGCAGTCGCGATTGGTGAGGTTCATGAGCTTGCGCCAATCGAGTTGGGCATCTTGCAGGAGAGCGGTCTTCTCACGCCACTCAGGGTGGTCGGCCCAAAACTTTTCGCTTACGTGAGGCATCTCGAGCCAGGCGTAGACCTGGATACCCTCGCGATGGCACGCGTCGATGAGCTTCTTCAAATACGCGTCGCTTTCCGGGTCGGAATCGTAGAAATGCCAGGCCGCCACCTGCAGCGCCGAGATCCCGGAGCGGCGCCAGCGCGCGGCGAAGTAATCGAGGTCGACGCGCGAACGATATGCGGAATCGAAAAACGCCCACAGGCGCGAGGACCGGAACGGCGGATCGAGGCCAAGATCGCAGAGGGCGGCCAGGAGGTAGGGAAACCGCTCATAGCCGCGTTCGCCCGGAGGGACCGCGATCCAGAGTACGGCACCCGCGCCGCGTCGAGCTCCGGCAGAAAGCGGAACGTTATTCCAACGCTCGCGGGCGAAGACTTGGGCGCCTTCCGGGACACTGAATACCGGCAACTCTATGCTCTTTTCCCATACGATGGGCAGCCTGGGATTGTGAGTGTCGGCCAGGCTCGCGACGCGGACGCTATCTTTGGTGCGTTTGAAGCCGAACATTTCGGCCAGCGACGATTCGCCTTCGAGAATCAGGATGGCGCCCTGCTCGACGCGAGCTGTCCATTCGGCAGATGCCGGAGCGCCGGCGCGTGCCACGAAGATATGCGCCTTGGATGCCGGTTGGCGCTCGAGTCCGATGGAAGAGAGTATGTCGGGCCATGGGCCGGCGTCGTCGGAAAGTATCGAGAAGTAGGGGAGCGCGGCGGCATGAGCGGCGCTAACGGACAGTAGCAAGAGACTAGCGACTCGTAAACGCATACCAAACTCCCAGCCGAATATCGTTAAATGTCGCGTGGCCCGCGACCAGGTAAATCCCGCGCAGCACATTGGCACTGATCCACATGGACTTCGGCAGCAGCGCACTGGAGACGCGAACACCCGGGCCGGTCTCCGCGAAATTGGCCCACCCCTCGCCCTTTAAATCGAGAGTGAAATTGCCGTTCCAATAAAGCTGGACGTGCGGCGAAGCCACGTAGCCGGCCCGCGATTGGTCGTACAAGAGGCAGTCTTTATCGAAGCGGCTTATATACAGGCCGTCCGCGCTGGTATCGGCGAACCAGCCCGTCGATTCCGGCATTTTCCGCCACTGGCCCGAAAATCCGCCTCGATAATCGGGCAGCATGTGGCCGGTGACGTAGCTCATGGCCGACCCCGCTTCGAACCACCCCGTCACGCCATGCCACAGGAGGGTTCGCACACCTCCCGCGACGATGAAGGAACTCTCCGACAGCGTTTCGGGTGAGTAATCCCCAATCGTCACACGCGTATCGCCGATGAAGCGTACGGACACGTACGGCTGCACCCACCGGTTCTTGCGGAGCTCCGTCTTGACCTGCCCGTAGGCGAAGACGTCCTTCCAGCGCGTGGAATACATCGGATAAAACCAAACGGTCGTGCGGAAGAGCTGGTTCGATTCGTGCAAATTGCGCCACGCCTTCGTACCTTCGGCCGACAATTGCGGGTCGGGACTGCGGCGCGCCAGATCGAACCAGCGCATCGCCTGGCGATCGTCATGCAAAACATTAAGGGTCCACCCCAGCTTGAGCATCACGTCGAAATCGCCAGGGTCGGACTCGTGGGCGATTTGCAGATATTTCAGCGCGTCCTTCATGTAGCCCGCCTGCATGCTGCGCTCGGCCATCACTTTGGCGTCGGGCGCGGCCGGCGCCTCCGATTCGGCCCGGGCGTGGAGCTTTTGCGGAAGGCGCAAAACGGCGCGCACACGATTGGCCAACTCCTCGTCGTCGCTTGCCAGGACGCGGTCGAACAACGGCTGGGCCGCATCGTGTTCGCCGCGGGCGTAAAGCAGAAATCCCAGCTGGGTGGCGGCCAGCAAATCATCCGGCGCTTCTTTTACCAGGACCTCGAACTGCTCCTCGGCCGCGGACTGCCGGTCCATACGCAGCAGCAGGTAAGCCAGCTCGCGGCGTAGTTCCACATTAGCTGAGTCGATCTTGAGCGCGGCCTGGAACTCCGGGACATAAGGATAGCGATCGGGCAAAAGCTCCCGCGCCATTTCGGCGGCTCGCGGTTCGCCCCCGCGAGATGCCGCCAATAAAGCGGCGGTAGCTTCCTCGGTGCGATCCATGGCTTTCCATACGCGGCCCAGGTCCACCAGCACCGATCGGCGATCCGGCAAAATGCGCCATGCCTTCTCGAAATGTTCGGCGGCAAGCGCTAACTCATCGCGCTGTTCGGCCAGGGTCGCGAGCTCGAAATGCGCGCTGAAATTATCGCTGCCCATGGCGATGGCGTTCGTCCATCGCTCGATCCCGGAGGCGAGGGGCGCGTCGATGTTCTGAAATGCCTGTTCGGCGGTGGCGGCAGTGGGCCCGCCCAACTTGCGAATTCGGTCGAACACGCGCCGCGCTTCGGCCTGCTGCTTGGTCTCATAGGCCAGGAAAGCGAATTCCATGGCCACTTGGTTATCGGTGGGGTCGAGTTCCATGGCGGTGCGGAACTGTTCGCGCGCCAGTTCGTTCTCGCCAACCTTTATATAGGTGTAGCCGAGGTCTTTGCGGATGGCCGCGCGCTTGGGAACCAAGTCGATGGCTTTCTGAAAAAGGGAGATGGCATCGTCATACGCACGCACGCGGAGTGCGGCATACGCTTTGTCGAGGGGTTCGTAAGCCGGGTCGGCCGGCGCCTGGGCGAAGGCTGCCGCCGCCAGCAACAGTACCCAAACGGTTCGATGTATCACTTTGGTGTGATAGTGCGGAGCCTCTGGGCGGAATCTCCCGGAATTCAGCGGTACAATGGCCCAACGGACAACACACATGTGGAAAGACTTCAGAGCGTTCATCATGAAGGGCAACGTGCTCGACCTCGCCGTTGCCGTGATCATCGGCGGGGCGTTCGGCGCTATCGTCACCTCGATGGTCAGCGATGTGATCATGCCGCCGATCGGGATGATCCTCGGGCACATCAACTTCAAGGATCTTTTTGTCAGCTTGGACGGGCAGACCTATGCCACCCTTGACGCCGCGAGGAAGGTCAGCGCCCCGGTGATTGCGTATGGGAACTTCCTGAACACGGTGGTTAATTTCCTGATCGTCGCCGCGGTGGTATTCTTGGTGGTGCGGATGGCCAGCAAGCTGCAAAAAGCGCCGCCGCCACCTGCACCAGCCGCGCCGACCACCAAAGATTGCCCATTCTGCGCGATGCCCATACCGATTCCGGCCAAGCGGTGTCCGCAGTGCACATCGCAGCTTACCGCCTGAAAGGGTGACAAGAATTGAAACGTCGTTCATTCGCGCGCGCGCGGAAAGAAATGTTTGCGGCGATTTGCGTGGGACTCCTCGCAAGTTGCATTGGCCCGGTTTACGGCCAACCGGAAACCATGGCTTGGGGCAATCTCAACGGTATCCGCGTCGACGGACACCTGTTTGAACTCAACAGCAGCATGTGTGTGGTGCAGCCCGACGGAAGTGTCTTCACCACCGGCAGGGAAAGGCAGACCAACAGCTACTCACGCAGCGGGAAAATCGAAACCGTCACGGTCGGGATGCGCGGCAAGGAGTGGGCGCTCAACGGCAAGGAAGTAGTGGAAGAAACTGGCACGGGCGCCGCAAAGGTCGACGTGCAGTTCGACTCGCCCAAGGAATCCAAGATAGGTGGCGCGTACTGGTGTCTCGATCTGCCGCAGTTTTCCGCGGTGCTGGCGCCCGGCTCCAAGACAGTGAACAGCGTGCATTACACCTCGGGCCGGAACGAGCTCGAAATCGGCTTCGACGCGCCGGCCGAGGTGACCATCCGCAAGGATTCCCGCGTTACGATTGCGGTTCTCCCGGGTAAGCCGGCGGCCGGCCAGAAGGCTCATATGAGCTTCACGGTAAAGGTGGCGGGCGAGATCGATCGCAATCCCGTTACCGTCGCGCTTGACGCTTCACATCCGGGTCAACTCTTCGATGGCATGGGCGGCAATTTCCGCCTGCAGAATGCCAAGGTGGATCCCGGAATCATCGATTACAACTTGCAGAATCTGCGCGTGGCATGGGGACGCGTGGAGATGCCGTGGCGCGCCTGGCAACCGGATGAAAATGGCGATCCTCTCGCTGCAGCTCGGGCCGGCACTTTGGATCCGCGCGTCCAAGCGGCCATGGAAATGGCTCGGCGGCTTGGCGAAAAAGGCATGCCGGTCATCGTCAGCGCCTGGTTTCCGCCGCAGTGGGCCATCCTACCGGATCGGCCTGAGGGCACCCGCGGAAATCCGCTCAATCCGGCGAAGATGGACCGGATCGAAAGGTCGATCGCGGATTACCTGGTTTTCCTGAAAGAGAAATTCGGCGTGGAAGCGGCCATGTTCACCTTCAACGAATCGGATCTCGGAATCGACGTCCGCCAGACTCCGCAGGAACATGCCGACATGATCAAGACCTTCGGACCGTACTTCGCTTCCCGTGGCTTGGCTACCAAGTTGGCGCTGGGCGACACGTCGGACGCGAACCCGGTCGCCTTCATTCAGCCTGCGCTGCACGATCCGGAAGCGGCCAAATACATCGCCGCGGTCGATTTCCATTCCTGGCGCGGCTGCACCGACCAGATTCTGGCGATGTGGTCCGCCGCCGCGCGGCAACTCAACGTGCCGCTGATCGTGGCGGAGGGCAGCACCGACGCGGCGGCCTACCGCTATCCGCAGGTTTTCGCCGAGCAGCAATTCGCGCTCTACGAGATCAATCTTTATTTGCGGATTCTGGCGCTCGCCCAGCCGCGGTCGATCCTGCAATGGCAATTGACGTCGGACTACTCGCTTCTCGCCGGCGGCGGAGCATTCGGCGATAACGGACCGCTTCGCCCAACCCGCCGCTTCTGGAATTTCAAGCAACTGGCGTCGACACCGGAGCGATCGTTCGCGCTACCCGTGGCCTGCAACGGTCCGAACCTCACGTGCGCTGCCTTCGGCAACATCGCCGCGGGAATCTATGCCGTCCACATCGTCAACAACGGTGCCGCGCGCCAGGCGACTATTACGGGTCTGCCCTCCAACGTGAAAGAGTTGCGCGTGTGGGTCACCGATAGCACTCGCGGCATGGAGGAAGGCGCGTGGATTCCGGTGACTGGCGGTAAAGCGGAGGTCAAGCTGGATGCCACGAGCTATACTTCAGTCCGCAGCGCCGGCACTCCTGCCGGGGTTCTTGGTTTCTGAGGCCACGTCTCGGGGGCGGGTCGAGAAGTCTCGGAACTCCTGATGTCGCCCCGCAGTTTGCGGCTGGTGGGGAAAATGACTTGAGCCACGTCAGCCCTTTAGGTTGGTAGCCCGCCCAGGACAAGCTATAAAGCATGTCCCACAAAGAGGCTACTCTGCGTCCCGATGTGGGGCATGCTTTAGCTTTGCTTTAGCTTGCCAAGGCGAGTGAAACTCGCCCGCCGCCACGAAGAGTTCGGAGTCTCCACCCAGCAGACTGAAGCTCTGCGCCACGCCGCGGCGCACTACCGCAGATTGAATTTTTTCATCTTGTAGCGCAGGGTATCGCGGGTGACTCGCAGCAGGCGGGCGGCTTGCGTCTGATTGCCGTTGGTCTTCTCGAGGGCGCGCACCAGAAGACTTCGTTCGTTGTCTTCGAGCGACATGCCATCGACGGGCATGGCGGCTGCAGCTTCCGCCATTTCGTGGGGAGCGTCGCCGTCGGGGCGGGAAATGGCGATGGGCAGACTGGCCGAGGTGATGAGGGAAGATTCCTCCAGGATCATGGCCCGCTCGATGGCATTGCGCAGTTCGCGCACGTTGCCCGGCCAATCGTGATACATCAGCAGTTTGGCGGCGGAATCGCTTACTCCCTCGATATTGCGCTTGAATTTGCGATTGTAGTGTTCGATGAAGAAGCGCGTCAGGGGAACGATATCCTCCGCGCGGTCACGCAGCGGCGGGATCAAAATCTGGATTACATTGAGGCGGAAGTAGAGGTCTTGCCGGAAAGCACCCTCTTTTACCGCCTCGCGCAGGTTCTTATTGGTGGCGGCAATCACGCGCAGGTCGAGTTGGATATCCTTGAGGCCGCCCAAGCGGCGGAAGCTCTGCTCTTCCAGCACGCGGAGCAGTTTGGCTTGCAGCATCAGCGGAATTTCGCCGACTTCGTCGAGGAACAGCGTACCCTTGTCGGCCAACTCGAAAATGCCGCGTTTCTGGGCGCGGGCGTCGGTGAAAGCGCCCTTCTCGTACCCGAAAAGCTCGCTTTCCAGCAGCGAATCGGGAATGGCGGCGCAGTTGATGGCGATAAAAGGCTCGGCCTGGCGCGTGCTTTGGTAGTGCAAGGTCTTGGCTACCAGGTCCTTACCGGTGCCGTTCTCACCCTCGAGCAGGATGGTGGTGGCCTCGCTCGATGCCACGCGGCGCACGAAATTCAGCACGTCGCGCATGGGCACGGACTCGGCGATGACTTCGCGCTTCTGCGGGGCCGATTCTTCGGTGACGTCTTTAATGGTGGCTACTACGCCGGAGAGTTGGCCATCCCCATCGAACATCTGCGTGGTGCGCATCACGACGAGACGTTCCATGCCGTTTTCCATGCGCAGGCGGACGGTGGACTGCGGCGCACCGAATGGTTGATTCAGCCCCACCAACATGCCGCAGCCGGGCTCGCAAACCGAACAATTGAAGATCTCCTGGCAGTGTTTGCCGAGCATGTCTTCGGAAGACATGCCGAAGAGCTTTTCGGCGGACCGGTTAACGCCGGTAATGCGGAATTCGGGGTCGTATAACAGCAGAGCGTCGGAGAGCTGGTCAAACACCGATTCCAACACGCTGGTCTTCTGCCACCCTGGGCTGAGCTTAGACATCTGGAGCTTGATCCTCAGTATAGCAAGGGCCCATTTGGGGCAATTCGCCCAATGTGCGTCTTTTCCGGGGGGTGCCGCCCCCCCATTTTGCGGGGAGTCCGGGGCTCAATTCGCTAGCACGGCTCAAGATAACAGCTTGGAGAGGCAATTGCTTGCTTCAAAATCGGAGGCTTATGTCCTTTCTGAACTTAAAGACGATTCTGCCCGCCTTGATTTTGGCAGGTGGAATCCTGCTTTGCACCACGGCGTCGTATGGCACCATCGATTACGCCAAGAATACCAAGAAGGCTTGCACTTTCTGCCACGAAAAGGCCGTCAGCGACAAGGAAGCGATGAAGGCGAACCTGACGGACGCCGGCAAGTACTACAAGGAAAAGAAGACCTTGGACGGCTATACCCCAAAGAAGTAGTTGTCGAGGAAGAAGCAGTTTTCGAGGAAAAGGTGGAGGCGCGGAGTCGTTCATGATGCAATCCGTCCAGTTGTCGATTGCCGATGGCCAATACGCGAGTACCGTGCGGGAAGCTCTGTCCCGCAGCTGCGCCTGGCACATCGAAGCGGTCGAGCAACCGGACTTTTCGTGCCACGGCGTGATGGTCCTGGACGAAGAGGCATTCGGTCGGCTGCCCCTCCCCCTGTCCAATCCGGAGCGGGTTGTGCTGATCGCTCACAAAGAACCGCAGGCTCCCCAACTCGCCCAGGCTTGGGAAGCCGGCATCCTCTCGGTAGTCTCCGAAGAAGATCCCCTCAGTACCGTGCTGCTCGCCATCATGGCGGCAGGCCTCCGCGTGGAAAAACCCGCTAGTTCAACAGATTCCAGTGAAATAACCCCCACCTCCGGCTCTCAATCTGCGTCAATAGCCCCACCGAAACGAGCCCGGCGCGAAAAGCGTTGGAAAATTCAATAGGTTAGGCGTGGTCGTTTGCGTGCATTGGCATTATTTCCGTAAAGGAGATACTGCCATGGATCGCTCTTTAGTAGAATTGGAGTCGATTGTCCGAAACAGGATTTGCAATGTCTGCACCGACCGTACCGTGGAGGGCCAGTGCGGTCTCGAGGAGCCCTCCAGCTGCGCACTATTCCGTTTATTCCCGCAGGTGGCGCAAGCCATTCAGTCGGTGAAAAGCGACGACATTCAAGAGTATATCGATGCGATCCGTGGCAAGGTCTGCTCGGTGTGTGCCGAACAAGCCGCCGACGGTTCTTGCGAGACTCGGCAAGAGGTGCGTTGCGCGCTGGATGCTTATTTATTGCTGGTGGTGGATGCCATCGAAGAGGCAACTGGGAAGACATTCAACAAGGGGGGGCTGGGTGCCGGAGGCGGCGGTTTTATCAACCGTTCCGCGCTCGAAATTCAACTTTGAGAATTGGCTGGAGGTAATTACATGAACATCGTTCCGTTACTGGTTTTATGGGTTCTCCTGGCGCTGACGGTCCTGGCGCTTTTCATATGGCGCAAGTCCGTTTCGAGCAAGGAAGACGACAATCTGCACGTCCTGGACGGCGCATCCGTCGAGAAGAGCGCCACGCAGGTAGCAGTTGCCCAGAAGCTCGACCTCATTGACAAATGGGGCAAGATCGCCACGGTCGTAACGTTGATCTACGGCGTGGTGCTGGGCGGGATCTACATGTATTCGAGCTGGATCCAGAACAGCCGCATGGGAGCATAGTATGAAGACGAACCGGGCACTGACTGTAATCGGCCGACGGCTCGGTTCCGCCCTTATTGGCTTATTCCTCGCAGCAGCCGGCGCCACATTGCATGCGGCCGACAAATCGGCGCCGGCCGCCGCGTGCACTTCCTGCCACGATCAGGGACAGAAGCTGGCGAAGAGCGCTCACAAAGACCTCACCTGCGATACCTGTCACGACTCCCACGAGAAGTATCCCCACCCGGCGAACATCCCCAAACCGCAATGCGTCAACTGCCATGCCGATCAGGCGGGGGACTACGATAAAGGCGTTCACGGGCTGGCCCGCAAGGCCGGTAACGACAGCGCCCCGGATTGCGCCTTGTGCCACGGGAGCGCCCATGAGATGCAGTCGCCCAAATCGCAAGCGTTCCGCATGGCTGTACCGGATACCTGCGGTATGTGCCACGGCGAAGTGGTGGAGCAATACCGCGCCAGCGTTCACGGCCAGGCGCTTGCCAATGGCATCACGCAGGCGCCGCTGTGCACCGACTGCCACGGCGAACATAAGATCATCAAACACACCAACGAAGCTTCGCCGGTAAACGCGGCGCACATTCGCGACACCTGCGCGAGTTGCCACGATAATGTCCGGCTGACGCGAAGGTTCGGCTTACCTTCCGACCGGCTGGTGAGCTTCGATTCGTCTTTCCATGGGCTGGCATCCAAGGAGGGCTCGCAGACGGTGGCCAATTGCGCCAGTTGCCATGGCGTGCATAATATCCTGCCTTCGTCCGATCCCAAGTCGACGATTAATCCCAAGAACCTCCCGAAGACTTGCGGCCAGTGCCATCCCGGCGCCGGTACGCGGTTTGCGATCAGCCAGGTGCATGTGGCGGAAGGAAAGACCGAGCCGGCGCTGCTGCGTTGGGTGCGCGAATTCTACCTGTTGCTGATCCCGGTGACCATCGGCCTCATGATGATCCACCAGGGCGGCGACTGGATCCGTAAGCTCATCCGGTTGCGATTCCAAAAGCAGATCCAAAGGCGCGCGGCGATGGTTGCGGGTTCGAGCAGCGGACACTCGGAGATGCGCATGCTGCCGTTCGAGCGGGTGCAGCACGCCCTGCTGGCGATTTCTTTCATGACACTGGTCTGGACCGGCTTCGCCCTGAAATACCCGGACACCTGGTGGGCGCGGCCGCTGCTGATTCTGGAAGGAACGCGCAGTATCGTTCATCGAGTGGCGGCGGTGGTTTTCATAGCGGTGTCAGTGACGCATCTGGTATCGCTGATCGTCAGCCGGAAACTGCGCAATCACTGGAAGGAAATGCTTCCCAGGCTGGAGGACGCGCGCGAGGCGAGCGCGGGTTTCGCCTACAATATGGGGCTCGGTTCCTCGCCGCCGGAGCGGTCCCCGCACAGCTACGTCGAAAAGGCAGAATACTGGGCGGTGGTTTGGGGCGCCATCGTGATGGCCGCCACCGGCCTGATGCTCTGGGCCAACAATCTGGCGCTGCGGTTCCTACCGAAGGTTTGGCTGGACGTGGCGACGTCGGTCCACTTCTACGAGGCGCTGCTGGCCACGCTGGCAATCGTGGTGTGGCATTTCTATTCGATTATTTTCGACCCCGATGTTTATCCGCTAAACACCGCCTTTCTGACTGGGTACAGTTCCAAGAAGGACGAGCACTCGAAAGAGCAGCACGAAACCACTCACGCTGTGGGAGACTGACTGAAACATGTCAACTGAGAAAACCGGGAACCCCAGGCGGGGTTGGCTGTCCCCGCTGATTCACCTATCCAACAACTGGCTCAGCCTGGCCGGGGTGATTATCGTCACCACCGCGACTATCTTCTGGTTGTTTTTATTGCCCGTTACCTTGCGGGGAGAAACCCCCAACGCATACCTCGGAATCCTGGTGTTTTTCGGTTTGCCCGCGCCTTTCTTCGCCGGACTGATCATGATTCCCCTGGGAATCTGGTTGAAGCGTAAACGCGAGGGCCGGGCGGGCATTTATCCGGCGGACTTTCAGTCCCTGAGTTGGGGCAATTTCGAGCTGCGGAAGCTGGCCTATTTCTTCGGCGTCACCACGTTCCTCAATCTGGCGATCGCCAGCCAGCTTACCTACGGCGCCGTAAATTATATGGAGTCGGTCACCTTCTGCGGTCAGACCTGTCACACGGTGATGCAGCCGGAGTATACGGCCTATCAGGATTCTCCCCATTCGCGCGTGGAATGCGTGAAGTGCCACATCGGCGCCGGCGCCAGTTGGTTCGTGAAGAGCAAACTCTCCGGGACCCGGCAGTTGTTCGCGGTGTCGCTGCATACTTATCCGACACCCATCCCGACGCCGGTCCACAACCTGCGCCCCGCGAGAGAGACTTGCGAGCAATGCCACTGGCCGCAGAAGTACGGCGAAGACCGGCTGAAGGTGATTCCAAAGTACGCGAGCGACGAGGGCAATACCTTGACGAAGACCGTACTGCTGATGAAAATCGGCGGCGGCAATAAGGGGATCGGCATCCACGGTACGCACCTCGGTCCGGGCGTGACCATCACCTATGGCCACTCCGACGAAGCGCGGCAGAACATTCCGTGGGTGAAATATGACGACAACGGCAAGGTGACGGACTATGCCACGTCGGACGCCAAGCCGAATGGCGCTGGCCTGACCATGCGCACCATGGACTGCATGGACTGCCATAACCGTCCGGCACACAGCTACGATTTGCCCGAACGCGGGGTGGACAAAGGCATGAATAACGGCGCCATTTCGTCCACCCTGCCGTTCGCCAAGAAGAAGGCAGTGGAGATCCTCAAGGTACCGTACCTTTCGCGGGAAGAGGCCGCGGAGAAAATCCCCGCCGCTTTTGCGAAGTTCTACCAGGACAGCTATCCCGCAATCTGGGCAACGCGGCAGAAGGAGATTACGGACTCCGCAAACGGTGTGCTGGCGGTGTATGACCGCAATATCTTCCCGGATATGAAGGTCACCTGGGGCGTCTATCCGATGAACCTCGGGCACGAGGATTTCCCCGGTTGCTTCCGCTGCCACGACGGCTCGCATTCGTCCAAGTCGGGCGACTCGATCACGCAGGATTGCAACGCCTGCCACAATTTGCTGGCGCAGGACGAGTCGAACCCGAAGGTGCTAAAGGATCTGGGGATCGAGGAAAAGAAGGGGCAGTAAGAAGGCGATCTCTGTGAGAAATTGGCTTTCTGGTTGGTTCGCCGTTTCCCGCTAATTCTCCGTAGGCACGCGCTCCACATGGTCGACTACGACCATCTGGACGGGCACCTTCGTCGCCTGCAAATGCAGTCCGAGCGTACCGATGGCTTCCTGGACGGCGGCGAATTCGGCGGCTCCGCCATCGCTCGGAGCGCCATTGGAATCGTCGAGCGTCCAGTGCAGTACGAAGCTGTATTTGCCCGTCGCATCGGTGCGATCGACGACGGTCGCTCCCAGCTGGCGCGCCAGAATGTCGGCCACATCCGGCATGGAAATCGCCGTCACCTCTAGAGTTACCGCGCCGTTGTTGCTATTGACTCCGGTTCCGCCGGCAGTTGGCTCGACCGGCTTGATTTTCAACCCTCCCTTGGCCACCACCAGCGCATAGCCCGGCAGTTCCTTTTGCTCGCCATGGGTGGCCAGCTTGAAGCGGTCCTCGAGCAACGTCCGAAGCATGGCAGGACGGTCGGCCTGCTTGGTGTTCTCCGGGTATTTGGCGGTGATATCGAAGCGCACGCCCTCCGTCCACTCGGGGCTTATCACCTGAAATGGCTTGACGTTGTATGCCCGCTCGATCAGGCGCCTCAGCGACATGTTGGTCATGACGACCTGGCCCTTGGTGCCGTTGGACGAACTGCCACCGCTTCCGCTGGTATTCGCTTTGATGAAAGCCGCTTCGAATGCCGGACGCGCGTCTGTCTGAGCGAAGGCAGCGCCTGCCGCCAATAAGACCGCTATGAATCGCATGTCCATAAGACGGAACTCCCCTGCCCAACGTTGGCAGGCTTTTTATACAATCAACAGACTGCCTCTTATGAGATTACAGCTCCGGCTCGCGCTGTTTCTTGCCGCCGCGTATTGCGCCTCGGCCGCCGATTTCCAGATTTACGCCATCGACGTGGAGGGTGGCAAATCCACTCTGTACGTTTCGCCCTCGGGCGAATCGATGCTGGTCGACACCGGCTACGACGGATTCCACAATCGCGACGCGGATCGCATCCTCGCCGCCGCGCATGACGCCGGGATCCGGCAGATCGATTACCTGGTGATCACCCACTATCATAAGGACCACGCCGGCGGTGTCACGCAACTCGCGGCCAAGATCAAAATCGTGAATTTCCTCGATCATGGCCCGAATTTCGAGGAGGCCAAGGACAATAAGGAAGTCTTTCGCGAGTACGAGATTGCCCGCGCCAAAGGCAAGCATTTTATCGTGCGGGCCGGCGATGCCATTCCGATTCACGGCATCCAGGTAGTGGTCGTGACGGCCGCGGGCAAGGCGATCGACAAATCCCTGCCGGGCGCGGGTCAGCCCAACCCGCTCTGTGACAGCTACAAGTCCATCGCGGTCGACACCGGCGAGAACGCCCATTCCATCGGCATGTGGATGACGTACGGGCAATTCCATCTGGTGGATTTGGGCGACCTCTATTGGAATCAGGAGCACGACCTGGCGTGTCCGGCAAACAAGCTCGGCAAGGTCGACGTCTACATGACGACGCACCACGGCAAGAAGACCTCGGGATCGCCGCAGATGGTGTGGGCGCTCGCCCCCAAGGTCGCGGTAATGAATAACGGCCCCGATACCGGCGGCTCGGCGGAGGCCTGGCAGACCATCCACGATTCGCCCGGCCTGCTCGATCTGTGGCAGCTACACTTCGCGGCAAAGAATGACGCCGGTCACAACATGCCCGAGCAGTTCATCGCCAATATGACCGGTGGAGACAAGTGCGAGGGGAAATGGATCAAGATCGGCGCCCGGCCGGACGGCACATTTACCGTCACCAACAGCCGCAATGAGTTCACGAAGACCTATAGCAAATAATCGATGCATTAACATTATTTATACTGTTGGTCACTTGCATTTGGAAAACTTGTAGTATAGACTCAGACTTAGTTCCACAATGCTGCACACGTCTTCAATTCGGGCCGTACAATCCTCACTCGCTGTCGCTGTAGTAATTCCCGTAGGCATTATTATTACCGGCCCCGCCTGAAGCCACCGGAACAGAGTTCCAAGGCCATCGGCGGGGGAAACGGACCCGCAGATGGCCTTTTTTGTTATCTACCGTTTCTGATTGAGGCACAACTCATGTCGACTTTGATGAATGGCGCCACGATGCTCCTGGAATGCCTGGTCCGGGAGGGCGTCGATTGCATGTTCGGATATCCGGGCGGCGTCACACTCCCCTTTTACGATGCGCTTTACGAGCACCACGTACGCCACGTGCTGGTTCGCCACGAACAGAACGCCGCATTTGCCGCCGAGGGATATGCGCGCTCCACCGGCAAGACGGGCGTCTGCTGCGCCACTTCGGGACCCGGCGCCACCAACCTGACCACCGGCCTGGTGGACGCCATGATGGACTCCATCCCCATCGTCGCCATAACCGGCCAGGTGTCGAGCAAGCTGATCGGCAGCGACGCCTTCCAGGAAGCCGACACCTTCGGGCTGACGCGCCCATGCACCAAGCACAATTTCCTGGTGAAGAAGATCGAAGACCTGGCGCAGATTGTCCACGAAGCGTTTTATATTGCGTCCACCGGACGGCCCGGTCCGGTGCTGGTGGATGTTACGAAGGACGTGCTCACCGGCCAAGCCCATTATCAGCCCGTGACCTCGATTCACCTGCCAGGGTACAAGGTCTTCACCGAAGGCCACACCGGCCAGATCCGCCGCGCCGCGCAGATGATTCAGGAAGCGCTTCATCCGCTGATCTACGCGGGCGGAGGCATTGTCGCCGCCAACGCCTCGGCGGAATTGCGCCAACTCGTCGAACTGACCGACATCCCCGTAGTCAACACCCTGATGGGGCTGGGCACGATGCCGTCCAGCCATCCAAACTTCATCAGCATGCCAGGCATGCATGGGAGCTATGCCGCCAACATGGCGATGACCGGAAGCGACCTTCTGATCGCTCTCGGTGTCCGCTTCGACGATCGCGTGACCGGCCGTCTGGCGGCTTTCGCGCCGCACGCCAAAGTGATTCACGTGGATATCGACCCGGCTGAAGTGGGCAAGATTCGCACCCCGGAAGTGCCGATCGTGGGCGACGTGAAGCGCGTCCTCGGCAAGTTGAATAAGTCGATTGTCGACAACCCGGTGCCCTCCGACGAAGCTCGCACGGCCGCGCGCCGCGCCTGGTGGAAGCAGATTCGCGCATGGAAAGAGCAGCACCCTCTGCAGGCGGTGACGTCCGATACCGAGATCAAGCCGCAGCACCTCATGGCCGAGATCGACCGCATCTCGCAAGGCAACGCGATCGTCTGTTCCGACGTGGGCCAGCACCAGATGTGGGC
>Ga0182016_10000718_pt1 | contig 41198 bp, 29 predicted proteins | sample 712S2MmetaG_FD_120491 | JGI IMG/M metagenome (GOLD analysis project Ga0182016, IMG submission 120491) | Permafrost microbial communities from Stordalen Mire, Sweden - 712S2M metaG | ecosystem: Environmental > Terrestrial > Soil > Wetlands > Permafrost | place: Sweden: Stordalen | collected...
AAATAAAATACTGATTTACATAATGGACATAAATTCGATGTTTTATATAATTTTTCGATACATTTTCTATGTAAACTATGAAAACATTGTGTGACAAATATTTTATCAATAATAAGAGATTCTAGACATATAGAACATTTTTCATTCTTGTAATTTTCTGTATGTCTGTGATTATTTATAAATTGTATCGGTAAACAATAATTGCATTCATTACAATGATATACGTTATGTTTGTCGCCGACTAGACACATATCACACTTATTACAATGATATTTTGCTGGAAAATTTTTGTCATATAATTTACATATATCGCATTGATATTCACTTAACTGATTACAGCACGAAATACATGATGTTAAATTCGTAATTTTTTGTTCAATGAAACATACATTACAAATGATTTTATTAATATCTTGTCGTTTTACTTCATGGTCTGAATTTTCGTTGTGACACTTCTTGCAAGAAAATATTTTATTACAACAATCAGCAAGAATAGAACAATTATTTACATAATGATTACACATAGATTTGTCACTTATTTTTATAATAAAAAATTTTATTCTTTTGATAAACAAATTCAATTTTTATTTAGATTTTAGTTTTAAAATCTTGTTAAAATCCCATCCAATCCATGACAGAATCGAGAAAAGATTTACCAGTTTTAGTATCCGAATTTGTAGGCTCAGATCCAAAATGGTCAACAACAGATGTCGAAATAGACCTAGACTGTGGAATGATATCTCTCTCGGGAATTCTACATGTCATGAAATATTCTTCATCTTCAAATCCGAATCGTCTGTAATAATCCTTTACACCAACACCGCTGATCACAGACATCTTATTATATCCATTTTCGCGTGCGATTTCAAATGCCTTGAGAACAAGTCGAGTTCCGAATCCCGAATGTTGAGTTGCTTTTTGACCATTCAAGAGTTCATTAGTGTCGTTAACCTTGACAACCTGCCCATAAACATGAAGCTCTCGAATCATCGCACAATTCACCAATTCTGGGAATACTTCCTTTCCTGTCTTGGTGTTTGTACCGGAATCTGATGAAAGACGCAGACGAAGAAAACCCAGAAGAACATCGTCGGGTGTCACAAACGATAGGAAGTATTCCATTCCACCCGAAGATTCAAACGGAAGAACATCGAGATATGCTTGCGATGTATCAACATCTTGTCCCTTGATCTCACGGCATCGAATACAATGACAACGCTGTCCCAACTCTTGCAATCTCTTTTGGACAACAGTTCGGATGTTTGTGTCCATGTTTCCACCCAAATGGTACTCCTCATTGATATCGCGAGGGAGTCGGTTGATTCGCACGGGTTTGGGAATTTTTGGTTTGACCTCCACCAACAGATCATGTAGTAGTGTCCAGTCTTTGTTGGTCTTCTGATCACCATAAGGTTTATAAACCCCATTCTGATAATCCTCCTTGATTCTGGTCCAGTCAGTCACTTCTGTTGGATAAATTTTCCATTGATCAACTTGCCAATTTGGATCTGTACAAATTGTATTAAACATCTCTCGGTCTAGTTCAAACATATTAACTGACGTGTCAATATCATCAATTTCGAACTTTTCCTTCTTATTGCTGACACCTTCCTTCAAGGGTTGTGGTAAGTCCGGCATGATATGGATATCGACTTTAAAATTGTTATCCAGGCACATTTTTATTGCCTCTCGGGCCCTCTCAGAAGTACATTCACGATTAATCCTATAAAGGATACGATCATCAATGTGCTGAACACCCATCTGAATGCGTGTTACACCATAACGTCTGAACATCTTAAGTTCACGAGCAGTAATCTGATCAGGTCGTGTTTCCAAAGTGAGACCAATAATTCTACATTGTGACTTTTCGTTCAACTTCTGTTCCTCTTCGATGCTAAGGGGGGCACGAAGTTCACTCGGATTTTGAGTCCGATTTGGATCATAGTAAGTATTCGCGGCATAATAAATGTCGCGAATAAACTGCTCACGATATGCCGGAGGATATGATGACCAAGTTCCACCAAGAACGAGAAGTTCAATCTTATCGACAGGATGACCCATTGATGCGTATGAGTTTGCACGATCATAAAACTGATCGATACAAACAAACTTGTTATGGTTTGCGCGTAACACACCTGGTTCCTTCTTCAGGTAACTGCGAGGCTGATCTGGTTCAGCAGGACAATAATAACAATCGTATTTACAACTGAATGCATGAGATTGTACTTTACCAAAATTGTCCACATAGTTGGGATAAGGTGCGGTGAATAATGCAATAACCATCACACCACTTTGTCCTCGTTGTGCTTTCGATTGCAACAGAAGCTCATATTTCGGATTATATTCGAATTCGTTTTCAGTTTGCGCCAAACGCCGGTACGTGAACAATAGCTCCTGGTTATTTGGTGTAGCCTTGTATTTCTTACGACATGATCGAATAAATTCCTTCATTTGATCGCGTGTTTGGATCTTCATTGTAAGCATTTCGCGTACAATCGCTTCGAGTTTCTTCGGATCAGTCAACATCTTCAATGGCTTCACAATATGTGGCTTACCAGCGACATCCTCAATGTCGACGGTGTGAACAGATGCTGAATCAGAATAAGCACAATCACTCATGGTTAAACAATACAAAACTGTTTTGAACAGTACTTTTATAATAAATAAATGTCAAATAATAAAGACTCTGCAGTTTATTTAATTTATCAATTTTTTATAAAATTATGTTAGTAATTTTATAAACAAATTAAATTATTCATAACAAACATAATCATACTCACTATGGTTTTCTGAATTGAATTTTCTGTATTCGCTTGTATCACACTTTATCGTATTCGCAGTTTGGACAATTCTTTGAATTTCTAAATCATTATCATGATCGTTGTGATTATTGTGATTATTGTGATTATTATGATTATTATGATTATCATTCTGATTACCTTGTTGATTAACATTATCATAAGGTTTAGTCAATTCATTAGTTATATCCATTGATACAATTGTATCAAACGGTTTATCGATAAGAATATATTCGATATTTGAATATTCCTGAACTTTATAACCTCCTAAATCTACTTCTTTATCGAATTGATATGCGTTATTGAGATGGTCTATCATGTCCATACGTGGCAAATAACTTAATTGAAATGATTCATGACAATCTCGGATATGAAAAGTATCATCGTCACCTGTATGGAGAACAACAAAAAATTTACCATTTTTTAAAAATATAATTCCATAGTCCATCTTCGAAAGATCTTTTGGGAAAATGTGATCGTAACCGATTATATTTTCCTTAATTAATTCATACGATGTTGGTGTAATATTATTTTTGTTTAAACCTGTCATTTCTATAAGTTGATCAAAAAATAATTGCATTCCTATATCATTAGAAAAATGGTTGCTTACTCCTTTTACTAACGCCCGTTCATGCGAAAATTGTGATATATCTTTGTTTTTGACAAATTCATTTACCGTAAGTAATGAAAAAAATGAACAAAAATTTTTACCTTTCATATTTTCTGCATTTGGCAAAGTAGAAAATCGTTTATCATATTGTGTAAATGTTTCGAACATTATTTGTTATCTCAGTAATTTATGTATTTGATCTTATTTATTAATATATTAAGTTTAACTATATCGTTTTTCAATTTTTATTATATTAAAACTAAGAATATAACTCAAACGTTTCACACGTCAAAGCGTCCAAGTTTATTCTCATAACACGATGCCATGGTGCCTCATAAACAAAATGTCTACTATATTTTTTTAATCTCCTGGGTTTTTCAATTAGTGACGGTCTGCTGAACAGTAATCCTTCTGTCATTCTTTTATTGAAAATTAAAAAAAGTGTGTCATCTGAAAATTTACTTTTCCGGGCATATACGTAAGGTTTACTGTACGGATATTTATCATCGATCCATTGAGCACATACCTGTAATTCCAAGTATTTATATCTACAATTTGGTATATTCAGTATCATATCCTCGTTGTATATATCCGGATTATCTGCGACATTCTCTCCCAATATTTCTTGTATTTTTTTCCTGGCAGGAATATCATATTTATCATATAATTTCTGGTCAAACTTTTTAACTTTTCCTATAAATAAATTTTTATAATTGTTTTTATTATTGGCATTATTGACATTATTGACATTATTGACATTATTGACATTATTGACATTATCGATTATAGGTAATTCACTTTTATCACACGGTATATTATTCTCATCGTTCATTTTACGGTTATACTATATCTTTAAATAATTTGATTATAGTATAGAAAAAAATATATTGGGAGGAAAAAAAAATGAATTAAAATATATTAGTTATTTAGATACATATTAGGAACAAAGAATAAGTGATATACACAATGGATGATATGGAAACAATTGAATCAATCGAACAGAATGATTGGATGATTAATAATGAAATGAAAAATAATGAACGATTTAAATTGTCAGTTAGTGCCTATTATCTACATAATTGGTATAATAAGGTCCATGATATAACATTTGAAACGGTTATATATCCTATAACGACATTAGAAGATAGTTGTCCCGATATTTTACCATTTGAACAATGTATGGTGCGATATGAAAATAAATCGCCAAAGGATAGTGAATTTTGGGGTCCGATAACAAATAAACAACAACTTATTAATATATTTAATACAAGTTTACGTTGTGTTACAAATAAGGGGAATCTATTATGCATAAGAAAATGGGAAAACAATTGGGGACCAGAATTCCGTTGTTTTTGGAATAAGCAATTAGTGTGTGTTGGAGATCATTCAAAGGAACAATTATTGAATGGTGATAATAGTCTCAAACTCTGCAATGAAATAATTGACTATATCGATTCCATTAGCTCTAAAATACCGTACAAAAAATGTGTATTTGATATAGTCAAGTTAAAGGAAGGATTCAAATTGATTGAATTCAATAGTTGGGAATCAAATTCTGGAGCAAATCCATTTGATTGGATTGATGATACAGAACTATTGTATCCAGATTTTACGGTTGATACGATTACGATTCATTTTAGATCATTGCGTGATGATAGTAATAATAAGAAAAATATTAAAATTAATGTTCCAAACAAACACAAGGAACATATTTTTAAAACTAATTTTGATATAAATAAATACTCTATTTTGAAACAATGTGGTTCAACATATTTGGCTACTGACAAATATTTGTACGTGATGACAGATATATGGTTGGGATTATTTAATATTAATGATTTATCCAATATTTGCTGGAAACGAGGAGTTTATAGATTTTGTGATATTGCTCAGTTAGAAAACAATGTTATACAAGTTGGCGATAAAAAATATAACTATGATCTGTCTCCTATTCCTGTGCGATATCAAAATCAAAATCAAAATCAAAATCAAAATCAAAATCAAAATCAAAATCAAAATCAAAATATAGATATTACGCATCCAAATCATAGATATGGTTTTTATTGTAAAAATAAAGAAACAAATAAAATATCTTTTTGCAGATTACTAACTTATGCTGATGATTATTCTTTTATTCTGGACAATGATTAAATCTCCACGACATATTCCTCAGATGTATGTTGATGTCTATCGTCAAAATCTACATCATCATCTTCATTATAACTACCAACACCATCGGCAAAATTGTTACTTAGTTTATTAGATTCTTTGACGTCTGTTGGTATTAATCCCACACTGTATTCGCATAGGTAACAACCACCACTATCAGAATTTCTGGTACAATCGGCAACAACGTGAATGTCTTTGCATTTCAAAATGTAATCAACTATCAACATACCATATTTTCCATCGACCAATTTTCTTGACTCGGGTGCATAATTCATCCAAAAAAGACAATGGTAACATTGTCTTTCTTTGTTTTTGTCTTCTGCAACTAACATATCTTCAATGTAATATTTCGTGCAGAAAATACAATGACCCAACGAATTTCTGAGATTTTTATCCATAATATCATCGTACATATATTGAGGAACTCCATCTGTTGAAACAACATTGTTTGAATTTTGCATTCCTTTTACTGCAGGGTTATTGTTATTATTATCGCAATCATCTTCATTATAACTTTGGTCGTCCTCTGACATACCGTCGACTTCATCTTCATCAGACTTGTAGGCTTTGTCGTATTCCATTATTATTATCCAAAATTATACTAAAAAGAGTTAATATACATATATTCTATATACGTTTTCCTATATGTTGTTTAAGATAATGAACAATCAATTTTTTTTATTTAATTATTAGTTAATTCCGTTGATTATATTATAAAGTCCCTGTATGAATGTTGTTATTCTAAGATTTGTTTTATCAAGACTATTTAAATAATTATATGCTTGGTTCATGAGTATATTATTTGGATCTACAAGTGAGGTAGTTAAAAATGAAGCTTCCTCGATCGATGAGTAGTACAATGGATAATTATCACCCAGTATTTCTACAACCGCGGGTAGTTTATTAATAACTATTGGTGTATTTCTTACAACACATTCTATTAAGGTATTACATGCTGATGCATCAACTAAATATAAGAATACTACATTTTGTGATAATAACGTATCATATCCTGCATTCGATACATTTGATGTTATAGTAACATTGGCATCATTATATAATAATGATGAAATCATACCCGCAATATATTTATTTGGTATAATAATTGATGTATTTGATGTATTTGATGTATTTTGTGTTGGATTTATTGTTATTACATTGCCTGATATATTTGTTATTACGTTGTTTCCTGATATATTTGTTATTATATTATTTGATGTATCAGTCAATGGATTACCAGATATATTTGTCATTGGTGTATAATTTTCATCATACGGTCCCGCTATATTAGAAAATAAAGTTGTTAGTTCAGAATTTGGTAAATTTGATATATTTGTTATATTTAATCCTGATATATTCAAACTTGGTGTATTGGGTATGACTGAGTTTAAACCACATGTATTTACTGAAACTAATTCGTTGTTATCCACAGATGCTATAGATGCAATTTGATTAAAATCAAAATTAATAGGTTTAAAATAAAAATCCATACCAACACTTTTAAGATATGTTTTTGTAATATTTGGATTATTAATATATAATTTATATATTGCGTACGAATCTCTTAACCAACCGCCTATTTGTACTATTTGTTTTGATGTGTTTGCATTAAAATTATCTACGGTAAACATATCCGTAACAAATAATGTTGGATGACATAGGTAGTAGACGTTAATATTATTAAATCCTAAATTTATTAAATTTGTTTGTAACCAATTTTGTAAATATTTTGATAAACAAATGATACCTTTACAATTCGATAATGATTGTTGAAATATAGGATCATTTATAATATTTGTCGCATTATTAACTGAATATGTTTGATTCGGAGGATGATGTAGGACTCCGATCCAATTTGTTTTATACGGTATTTTTCCATTCGCAATTAAAACGTTGCGTTCCCATAAGAAAGTTGCATCCATATAGTCGTCAAATATTAAATCAGTACCATTATCTTGAATATTTTGTATTATATTCAATAAAAACGTCCATCCAGCACGATGATAATTATCTAATCTAGCATGATCAATGTAATTTAAATTTATTTTTTTAATTATTGCTGTTGCTTCTGGTATTATGTTTAATAAAGTTATTAATGTATCGGATAATATAGTTTGAGTTGGTATTGTTGTAGTTGTCGTTGTTGAATTATTTATTGTTCTTATTGTCGTTATTACTAAGGCTGTTTCCATAATTCGTGATATTTCATCAGTCAACGAAGAAATCACTGTTGTATTATTTAAAGTATCGTACAATAATTGTACTTGTGTTGGTGTAACCGATGGAATAGACCACGTTACAATAATAGAACCAGATTGGATGTTTACTATGTTAATTAAATCAGGCGAAATATTATATATTTTAGATATTGATGACTTAAATGTTTGTTCAAATAAATTTTTAGATTGCTCATTTCCTATAATTGTATTATAATCTCCCGCAAACGTATACATTTGATGAATGTCATTGTTTGCACCTGTACCTGGATTTGAATTATTTTGCTGTTCTTCACAATCATGTTCTTGTTTCTCACGTTCTTGTTTTTCACGATCATGTTCTTTTTTTTGCTCTTCTTCACGATCACGTTCTTCACGATCAAGTTCTTGTTTTTCCTGTTGTTCACGATTACGTTCTTCACGATCATGTTCTTCACGATCATGTTCTTCACGATCATGTTCTTCACGATAATGTTCTTCACGATCATGTTCTTCACGATAATGTCCTTCACGATCATGTTCTTTACGATCATGTTCTTGTTTTTCATGTTGTTCACGAGTATGTTCTTCATGATTATGTTCTTGTTTTTCATGTTCTTCATATTCATGATGTTCGCGTAAATGTAAATGTTCATGACCATGTTCACTATTATTGTTATGTTGGAAATTAGAAATTTGCATATTATTCTTTTTAAATGGATAATTTGAAATTTGTATATTATTTTTTTGTAGAGGAGAAACAAAGTTTAGTCTCGGTAAATTTATATCGGCTGATGTTCCAAATAGTGTATTCAATACATTGGATTTATGTTGAGTGTGATTACCGTTATAATCGACCAATTTTATTTCATTATCTTTATCATATGTGAAGGTTCGCGGATTCCTATTATCTTGCGGTTCCATACTATAATAATTGTATTGTATATAATAAGATAACTATATAAACTCTTTTTATGGATGATAAAAAAAAATAACAAAGATAGAAAAAATATTGAAATCGTTATTATATTATAGAAGACTATACGAAATTACGTGATATATTATGTTAATTATCGTTCACGATGAATAATTCAGTGGAGTTCAAGAAATTAATAGCTTTTAGTCATTCTATTAACACTTTAAATCCAGAAATAAAATCTCTGGATTTTTCCAATTTATATAACGGAAAAAATGGCTTGGATGGCTTGGATGGCTTGGATGGCTTGGATGATTTTGATAATGATCTAGGAAATATTCCATCCATTGTGATGATTGGATCACAAAGTTCGGGAAAAAGTACATTGATTAATAGAATCGCGGGATTTAATGTTTCACCGACTGGTAGTGGCCTTGTGACTACAGCGCCATTGAATATTCTCATGAAAACATCGGAAAATCGGAGAGTTGTTATCGAAAATAAATATTTTGATAATTTCAAACAAACCGCTGAAGAAGTTGAAATGGTTCAACAATATATTAGAACAATATCGAAACAATTTGCTGATGAACAACACAGTCCGATAAGTTCTAAATCAATCAACATCGTTATAGAATCTCCCAATGTTTGTAATATTAGTATGATTGATTTACCCGGTTTGATTGCTGTTCCAAAACAACAAAACCAAATGGAATTAATTGATAAAATTAATAACATTGCTGCACAATTTATTTCTCGTCCAAATTGCATTGTAGCCGTTATGATACAAGCAGGTTCTGATTTGGAAACGAATATTGCCCTAGCACTATTAAAAAAATACAACTATCAGTTAAGTAATTGTGTTGGTGTTCTGACAAAAGTAGATCTCACTGACATTTCTGATGATGGAATTTACGAAATACTGAACGGTGGTACAGTTCCGGATGCATTTAGAATGGAATATGGATATTTTGCTATCCAATGCAAAACACTTGACAAAATTAACAATAATAATAGATTCGGTGTTGATAATTTATTGCAGTTTCTTGCTCAAATTTTGATGAAATCATTGAAAGTACATCACAATAAATTTATTAAAATAATTGACTCAATACATACAAAACTTCAAGGTAGACTAATTAATTTAGGCGATGATATTATTTTTGACGAAGCAAATGGTGCTAAAATAGACCAAAAAATATTCATTGTCCATAAACATCTTGTTCAGCTATGTGGAATCATTGTTTCGGATATAGAAAATTATCAACTTAATAATATAAACAATAATTTGGGTTCATGTTTTAAATCTCATGCATTAAAATTAAAAACTAATATAAAAACTCTTAATCCTTTCACAATAGAAATTTATACCAACGAATATTTTGATAAAATCATTGCAACAATTAATGGTTATCACATGGATAACTATGTGTCATCAGTCAAACTATTAGAATTTTGTCTACTGGATAAAGAGAAAAATCCGATGAAACCGTTGCATGATTTATCAGTGAATTATATCATAGCATTTTCTTCTGATCTAACAAACAAAATAAAACAAATATGCACAGAAACGAATGGATACAATTTATATCCACAATTTTATAACGCCATTTATCAACTAATTATCCAATATATTCAAAATTTACAAAAAAATGCGTTGAAAGCTGTTAATGAATTTACGGAGTTTAATAATTCATATATCTGGACTGGTGATAACATTATTGATTCAATTGATTCAGAAATTACAACACCAGGTGGAATAAATAGCGATGCTTGCGATTATCATGATCCGTATACTGAATATACACCCATTGATAAAAATTATAAAAAATCTATCACTGAAAAAGATAATAAAAATAAATTCAAATATAATATTTTGCGTCGTCAACTAGAAACTTATTATAATACTGTTAAAGATATTTACATTAAAATGGTTCCGAAGATATGTATGACTCGTTTGATTCGTGAATTACAAATAAATCTGTACAAACATCTCACTGATAAATTAACTCAAGATATTATCAACAATATAACCGAAAATGAATCAATTATTGCAGAAAAAAAGAAGTTAAGATCCATTATTGGGAAAATAATTGAAATAAAAGAAAATTCTATAATAAATGTGTAATACACAATGTTTTCTTTTATTATCTTTTCTCTAGCGAAAAATATTTTGTTGCCATCAAAAAAGATGGTTTCATGAAATGCATTCCATATTTCACACAGCCAAATCCAAACAATGATACAATCGATAATGTGGTTAATCCGATGCCAATTCGTGTACAATACTTTATTAGTTTATTTTCTTCTGTTTCTATTGACTCAAAATTATTCCATCCTTTGTTATCACTGACCGAAATTATTTTTGTATTGAATTCTGTATCATACAGAATGGTTGTAAATTTATGGATCACCTTTCCGTGTACATTATTTTCAACCATATTTTTCAAAATGATATATATATTAATGACGTCATTCCAATTTTTAATTTTTTTAATTTTTGGAATTAGTAATTCTTCCAACAATTCACACGTCATTTCTGAGTATTTGATGTCGTCATTTTTTTCGTTATTTTTATTACTGTTTTTACTGATTACTTCCCACAATCTCGTCATATTTTTTGTCATAGGCGAAAATTGTGATCGTTTTTTTGTTTTTGAAGACATAGTTGCAATGTAAATAGCATTGCTAAAAGATTCAACTTGAAGATTCAAAAATGGATTTTCCATTGTTATCTCCTTTGTATTATATGATATGTTATCAGAACTTTAATATATTACCCAAATAATTTATGTGATATATATGAATAAATTAAATCAATTTTTTTTAATATTACAATATTCGTTTAAAATATTACAATATTCGTTTAAAATATTACAATATTCGTTTAAAATATTACAATATTCGTTTAAAATATTACAATATTCGTTTAAAATATTACAATATTTGTTTAAAATATTTGTTTGGATTTTAAAACAATGAGTGTTATTCCACAAATAATACCCGTTACAACTGGTATGCCTACCCATTTATAATATTTATAATATTTATTGTATTTATTATAATTATCAGTTTTGGGTTCAGTTTCGCATTTATTCTCTTTTGTATTGTATTCTGAATCAAGTTCGTTAATTATTGATTGTCTAAAGTGAATATTTTCATCTGGTAACATACAAACTTGTTTTGTATTAGAATTGGAATTTGAATTATTAAGATTATCTGATTCTTCTGATTCTTCTTCTGATTCTTCTGATTCTGATTCTGATTCTGATTCTTCTGATTCTTCTTCTGATTCTTCTGATTCTTCTGATTCTTCTGATTCTTCTTCTGATTCTTCTGATTCTTCTGACGACGATTCAGCCTCGGAAACGGCATGGGAATCTGATTCGGGTTCGATTAAATTATTTGGATCAAATGATTCGGGTAATTTTGTAAATTCGGTAAAATCCACATATTTTTTAATAGTTGATGAATCATTTTGTTCGGTAAATTTGGTAGGTACATTTGCTGCATTTAATTCGACTGATTCGATCGATTCGACCGCATCGGCAGATTTAATAACTGATTCGGTTAGATTAATTATTTGTGAATCGATTATTTGTGATTCTTGGACCATAATCATTGATTCGTTTTCTGTTGCATTCTTTACATCATTCATTTCAATATTCATGCTGAATATGGCTATTGTTATGATATAAGTGAGATATATAAATAATGATATGTAAATAAAATGATGTTGCATAATAAAAAAATATCAATTTTTTAACTCTTACTATTAATCATATTACGTTTACAACATCGAGTATTTTGTCTGAGTTTATCCGTATTTGTTCCATTGTAACAGAATTTCTTACAGTAACTGTATTATCAGTCAATGTTTGGAAATCTACAGTGACGGCCAATGGAATACCTATTTCATCTGATCTGACGTATTTTTTGCCTAGACTGACTGTAGAAAAATCAGTAAATGTCCTTATACCATTTGATTCGAGATGTTTAGAAATTTTTTTAACAAAGTTTGTCATATCATTATTATTACTCAATTGAAAAACACATATTTTATATGGTGCAATATTATCATTTAAAACAATAACTAATCTATTGAGATCTTTTTCTCGTTGATAAATATTCTGCTTCAAAAGAACATAACATAAGCGATCTATACCGAATGAAGGTTCTATTGTATAAGGAACAAACGTATCAAATACTTTTTCATCGATTATATTAATACATTTATCAGGTATTTGAAATTGTGTTATAACATCATCAATCGAACTATTTGGATTTTGTAACATTTCTCCTATTTCCTTTACGCCGTTTTTATCAAAACATTTATTTAATTCTCTGAAATTTAATTGCCTTTTTTTATTCATCTTAAATGTCTCGCGTTTCATATTAAATTCACCTTTAACACCATGTGCCAACAAATCATATGATCCACGATGTGCAACACCAATACATTCTAACCATTTATCGTCGACATAACATTCTAAATCCCAACATTCGAGTGCATAATGTGCCATTTCATTTTGTTTATGTTGTCTAAATCGTAATTTATTGAGATCCAGCCCAATATAATTAGTGAATTCTATAATTTTAGCCAAAAATACTGCCATAATTTGATTACAAATTATTTTATTATTGACTGCATTTTCAACATCAATGTATAACAAATCATTTTGTCCGGTGTTTTGGTTATGTTCTGTTAAAAGTGGTAATACTTTATTTTTAACATCATCATAATAGTTATTTGTATCATCAAGAGGATCAAAAAAATATTCTATCTCCGCCTGGGTGAATTCTCTCAATCTTGTGAATGGGTGCGGTGATATTTCTCTCCTATAAGATTTACCCGTTTGAGCAATACCAAAAGGTAATTTATTGGAAAAATAGTCTAAATAATGTTTCATATTGACAAACATACCTTGTGCAATTTCTGGACGTAAATAGTCTGTGTCTGCATTTATCATAAGATTTTTTTGACTAACTTTAGAGTCTTCTGATAATTCTATCAAATTATTAGTTTTAATTATTGTCTCTAACTCAACAGGATCTGATAAATTTATTGTATTTTTTTGGGGATTTATAGCAATAAAATCCTCAACCAAATGATCCGCACGATGACTAACACCGTTTTTATCAATAATAATGGGATCATAAAAGTTATCTACGTGTCCACTCACTTTCAAAACACTAAATGGAGTGATTATAGGTGTTTCTACTTCATGAATATTATTGAGAAGCATAATTTTACGCCATGCATTGATGATGTTTTGTTTTATTTTATGTCCGATCACACCATAATCTTGAAAACCAGCTGAATTAGTTGTACCACTATATAGTTGATATGATGGTGTTATAAATTGTGTATTAATCAAATGATTCGCAATTAGTTGCTTATCATTTGTTTTTAGTAATCCATTCATAATTATTTTTACTTAATTTTTACTTATTTATTATATTTATAATATTAATTATTTATTGAAATTAAACTTCAATTTTTAATTCATTTTAAATTTAGTAATATAAATAAATAATTTAAAATTAGCATAATTCGTTGACTTTATGATTTGTTCTTAAAATCTCGATCATTTGGTTTAAAATTCTTTGATCGGGAACATCTATGCAATGGTTTAATAATAAGACAAAATTATCTGCAAGAACTTCTTCCGGATGAATAATATAATCTGTATTATTACCAATTTTGTTTCGCAGTCCAACAACATCATCATATGATAGCAATTCCTCTGTACTATTTAGTTCATTATCAAGAACCACAAATAATTTTCTGATATATTTGAAAAAATTTGGTTCCTGTTCGACAACATATGATTTTGATGCCACAAGAACTGGTGCAACATTTACAGGATCATCATTACTCAATCGTTTAAGTGAAATCCAGTGTTCAATAACACATGCATCCGGATTTGTGACCTTTAAATTCATGAGATTACTCGGAATACAAATTTCTTTTGGTACTCGTAAATATCCAATAATTTGATACATAATATCTCTCATTTGAATGTTATTTCGGCTCCATATATGAAACAATTCATGCTTGATAGTCGAATTCCAATTATGACCGCTTGTTAATGATGCAAGATCACCAACAGGATTGTTTTCTTCATCAACACTCAGAGGTAAAATTATAAGATTGCTATTGCGACAATAAGCAGCCTTTGCTTCATCCTGCCCGTTTGTTAGGATAATATAAATTGTTGAAGGAAAAGAACAATATTTAAGAACATCATTTGAATTGTTGTTCATATCTTCAATGACTGATTGGACCTGACCTGCACATAGATTTGACCAAGGCATAATTTGTTGAGTGATAAAGGATACATATTCTTCGATAGATGGTGTTGGTGAAATATTCATTCTACATTCCAAATCAAATGGACTCATTGATTCAATAAATTTATCTTTTTTACTAAATTCTTCAATAGCTTTTTCTCCATCAATTAGTTGAACTATAACAGGTGATTTAGCATTCAGAATAAAATTTCTTTCGTTTGTTGCTGTCATCGGTGGTTTTATTATTTTAAAATAGATTGTCATTAACGACTTTAATAATATTTTAATAAATCAATTTTTAATTAGTTGAGTCAAAAAATATTGAATCATACATTGAAGATATAAATAACGATTAATATATATAAATATAAATACAAATTCAAATATACTATCAAAATGACAGAATCCGCGAATCACAGTCTCACATACAAACGACTAAACCATTTCACAGAATTATTAAACCGATTTATTGAACGTGATGATGATAATATTCCTGTTCCAGATAATGTAATAAATTCTGTACAAAAATATTTCATAGAAAGAAATATTCAAACAGCAAATACATTTAATACATCACGGGCATTGAAGGATTTGAAGATGTCGACATATTATGAGCATGTACCACGTATTATAAATCGCCTAAATATTATTAATAATAACAATAATAATAATTCTATAATCAACGATATTGAACAGAGTGATCAGATTGAACAAGTTGATGAGATTGAACAAGATTTTGAGTGCGCAATTTGTTTTGAAGAAAATATTAAACAAATAACAAAATTAAATTGTAATCATAAATTTTGTACAGATTGTATTAATAAATTTAAAGAATCTATTATTAAATGTCCATTGTGTAGATGCCAACATATAATGAAATCGAATAATTATGACAGAAATAATAATAATAATAAAAATTTTACAAATATTCCACCTAAACTAACAAATGAGCAAATAAATAAATTGAAACAGGATTTCGCTTATGTTAGTAACAAATTCACTGAAAAAACTGCAAACACCGATCGTAAAAATATGTTTAATTATAATTATGTATTGTATAAACTCGCCGAAAAAAATAATATTGATTTAGGTCTTGATCCTAATGAAATGTTACTAAAAAATTATGAAAAACTAAATTATCATAACAAAATGTGGAATAAAATATATCCACCTACTATTAATTCAAATTCTGATGTCGATACTGATACAGATACTGATTTGGGATATGATGATAATTCAGAACCAAAACAAGAAATTGAGTCAGAAATTGAGTCAGAAATTGAGTCAGAAATTGATTCAGAAAATGAATCGAAAAATTTTACAGTTTTTAATGCATATAAGTGTTATAAATGTGGTGAAAATAAATGTGTAGTTCAGGAGTATCAATCACGAGCTGCTGATGAACCAATCAGTCGTATTATAACTTGTCTTGTATGTCATAACACATACAGAAAATAAATCGAGAAATATAGAAAAATATTTGAGTTATGTAGATGATATTGATGAATAATGATAATTGTCTATATCAGCAGATACCGAATTTTTATAGAAAGACATCAACGACCATCCATAAAAACATAAATTTGCTATAAATGAGGTAATATCGCGAAATGACACTAAATAAGTATCATCATCGTTACTCGTAAAATTTATTACAGAAAATGTATACACACTCATAACAGTTGCGATTATAAATATTGTTGCAAAAATTCTATTGAGAATACGATATCTTGTTGACTTTGACACTATTTTATTATCCTGAAAAGGTGTCGTTTTTATTGTTGTAGAAATATATTTTGAACTTGTTTTTTCATCTAGAATATACAGAAGCCAAAATAGATACACGAAATCATTCGTGAGGGGAATTTGTTTTTGCATATACAATGGAATTACTTGAGTCAGAGTCGTAATAATATATGCAAATTGTAAGCACAATAATCTAATCAATCTTTGTTCATTACTCATGAGTCTACTTTCACAATTTTTAATATTCAGTACAACAAGTATTATACCGTATATTATTTCTGTTATAGCAAATAGAAGATATAATATAGTGAGTTTTCCTTCTGGATGACTTTCTTCTTTGAAGTAACTATATAAATCTCCAGAAACAACAAATCCTATAGTGCAAAATATGAAAATAATATTTATTAATTTACTTAATTTATTACTATTTGGTATTTTAATATTAATCAAAAAAACATTAAAGTAAAACAAAATCGTTGTTACATGTAAAGGCGATACATGTTTATAAAAATCTTCGTATTTATAAGCTGTTGCACTCCATAGGTAAATTGACGCCGATATTAATGATGTAATTGCGATCGATAGTCTTATCAGTAGGGATTTCGTCTCCATGATAAGAGTTATTGTATAGATTTATTATTATTGCACTGTAATCATTTTAAATTTTCAATTTTATGATTTTTTATTATTTTTGTAATTTTTTATGAGAATTTGCTGAGTAACAATGTTGAGAAATTATTTACAATCATTTCTCCAACTCCATTATATTTACTAACCTCTTCCAGACGTTTATCTGTGTCTAAAATTTCCGAACTGTTATTTTTAATGATAGTTTTAATAAAATCGATTGTATACTCAGGATGAAATTGTGTTGTCCAAACTTTATCGCCAATCCGAAAAGCATAATATTTATTAAATGATGTTGATGCCAATAATGTGAAAAAACTACGATCTATTTCATTAATATCTAGAACGATTTGTTTATGGTTTGCAATAATGTTCAGATTCGTTTGATCAATTGTTGAGAATAATGGATCATTTTTTGTCGCGTCAGTTAATGAAATATTAGTTAGACCGAGTTGCCATGATAACGATGGTATCCAACTAATTTTGCATCCAAAAATATCACATATTAATTGGTGTCCAAAACATATTGCTAAAATAAATATTTTTTGTTCCAGTATGATTTCTTTTAGGACTAGAGATAAATCACACGCCCACACGTGTCTATCGGTAATCATCGATGGACTACCGGAAAGTATAATAGCATCATATTGTTTTAAATATTGTTTTAAATCTTCCTTTGTTTTTCTATTTGTTGGAGACCATGGGATAAAAACATCCACATCAAATAAATTTTGTGAAAAATACTTTCCAAATAAAATATCAGCAGATATAGGTCCATTTTGTATCATTATAATTTTTGGTTTATTTTTATTCATTTGTTGTTTCCTATTATCCTTTTGATAAATATTTTATTACTGGACATATTAATTTAACTATAAAATTGAATAAATAACATACTTTATTGTTTATATATCATCATTATTGATTAATAAATTATTAATCAATCTGGTATGACAAGACGCAGAAGAAAATCAAGTTATTCTGATTCTGATTCTGATTCTGATTCTGATTCTGATTCTGATTCTGATTCATATGATTCTGATTCTGATTCATATGATTCTGATAATTCCTATGATTCATATGATTCACATGATTCTGATACAGATGATTCACATGATTCTGATACAGATGATTCACATGATTCATGTCATTATTCAGATTATGTATCAGATGATAATACAAATGATACAAATGATACAAATGATACAAATGATACAAATGATACAAATGATATAAATAATTCGAATGATATAAATAATTCGAATGATACAAAGAATGATATATTTCCACCGAAATATAACGACGAAGCACCAAAATATGAGTATAAAACTAAGGTGACTTTTGCAGAAAATATAGTTGAAAATAAACAAGATATACCGCCCGATCTTGTACCTAAAAAAAAATCTAAATTTTTTAAATGGTTAAAAAAAATCTTTAAAAAGCGGTCTTCAGATTAGAGTTTTAATAAAATAATTACATTTTGTTACGATAAATACTATCGATCAATAAAATTTTTTTTGAATGTTTTATAAATCTAGCATTTTTTTTATTGGGATCTTCTATTGTTTTTCTGTTATGTTCTAATTTTTCATCTATTTTTTCCACAAGAATTCTATCAATATTTAATCCATATTGTGCATAAATTAGATATAACACTGTATCATTCTCTAAAATTGCTCGCGTGATTTCTTCTAATCCATCATTAGTAATGTCGTTGTGAATAATAGCTATCAGTTTCACAATTTTATTTTCTCTTATAAATTTGCTGATATATGATGCACCTTTGTCACTAATTCTATTACTTAATTCGCCCATATCGGCAGTTGCTTTATAGAGGCCGATATCTAAAGCTTGTAATTTGGGATGATGAGTTAACGTTTCATATAGGACTTGTGCCGATTTGTCTGATATTCTATTTGATCCAACATTTAGTCGTTTGAGGTATTTATAATTTTTAAGTGATTCGAATAGCATACAAACTCCCTCATCATCGAGTCTGTTCATGCTTACCCATAAACTTGTTATGCCTTTTTCTTTTCTATTTATAAAGTATTCACATAATGGTTTGATTCCTTCTGTTGTCAAACCATTCGCATCAATATAAAGATGTCTAAGAGATTTATTTTCTTTTAGTCCTTCCACTAAATAATACATTCCTTCATTGAATATTGCCGTATTTTGAAGATCGAGAATTTTTATATTTTGATTAATTTTAAGAAGATCACCGATATGTTTTATTCCTTCTGGTTGAAGCGGATTGCGTTTTAACCATAGATATTTCATGTCTGGATCATTTTTAAGTGCATTACAAATAATTTTTATCCCATCTTTATCAATTTCATTTCCAGCTAAATACCATGTTTCTATTTTTGACTTATGTGGATTGATTAAAAAAGTAGCAATTGAATTCGCTCCCGTTGTATTGATAATATTATTTCCTAATAAGAAATGTTTAATTTTGTCGTTGTCTTTGAGGGATGCAAGGAGATTATCGGCCCATGTTGGACCAACAACTTGTTTGCATAAATCCATTCTTCCGTCTGTGTAAACAGCACCTCGGTTAAATTTCATATATGCACCGTTCTTATCAACAATGTCGCCACGTATTGTTTCGTTTGATGATAAGAAATTGAAGAAATCCGATAATTCAGTATATTCAGATATATTGACCGGCATAGCTTCAGGTTTAGCAACAGCTTTGGACACAGGACGATTTTTAAGTTCACACCATAAACCTTTGTGTTCATTTAATCTAGCTTGTTTAAATGATATTTTTTCATCATATTTTTTCTTTTCCTGTAGTTTATAATAAGCCGTTAATTCAGCTATTAATTTACTATATTTAATGTACGAAATTGGAAATTTTGATTCGTTCGATCCTTCCCCCGGAAACATTTCAAGAGCTGTTTTTTTAGCTATTCCTATTTTTTTATCCAAACTTGATTGTATTCTCGGAGCGAATACCGAACAACATGTGATATCTTCACCTTTTTTCATTTTCTCTTTGTCAATCAATAATTGTTCTTTTATAATTTTCATTATGTTTCGTGTTACATCGGAATTATAAAATAATGTATCAATATCTTGTTTATTCTGTTCGGCGAGATCTTCAGATTGTTGAACAAAACTATTAAGACATTTATTGTAAAAATCATCCAAACTACTGCGAATCTTATAAAATTCCATTTTAAATTTATTATTTTTGATATATTTATATATTCATGTTCATATTCTTATCAACGAATATACTATAAATTTCAATTTTATTATTTATTTCTATCTATACTTATTCGTAATCTTTTACTATTTCCGTTGACTTTTTCTATTAATGTTTTGGTTGCATTAATTGCTGTTTTATTTTCTTTATTAGTATTCACAGGACTCAAAAACGATACAGATGATGTTTCATCAAATCTATTCATCACATTATTTGTACCGTATGAATTTTCAGAATTTTCAGAATTACTCATTTCATAATCGTCTGAAATATCTGATATATATGATGTGTGTGATGTGTGTGATGTGTGTGATGTGTGTGATGTGTGTGATGTGTGTGATGTATGTGATCTATGTTTTATATGTCTATCATTCGCCATATTTATTGGCAGATTGTTTTCATAACTATCACTATATTGTGTTGATAATATATCAGAATCGATTAAAATTTCTTTAGAAATATTAGTTGACTCTGATTCTTCTGGTTCTGTTACAGCAACGTTTTCGATTAAATCGACTTGATAGTCAGTTTCATTCTTGGCAAGTGTATCGATAAATGTCTGATCATTATTTTTTTCTAGATTAGTAGAAATATCTGTGCCTTTTATGGTTATATCATTTAAGTAATTCTGTTCATTATTGGATTCCGTTTGTATTTCTTTTTCTTCCATTTTGGGCATATAATTTTCTTTTAATTCAATTAATTGTTCATTTCCATCTAATCCTTCTAAAAATCCACAAATCATATCAGTTAATACCATTAATTGTTTTAATAAATAATATGATACATAATTGTCTATTATACTTGTGATTGATCGCGACATTAAATTTCTTATATATAGCCCGAACAATCTACATTTTTCGCGTATATGTGCTCTTTCAGTATATTTTAATGTAAAAAAAGCCGCACCTAATGTAATCAATATTGATGAAAAATACATTACGAATATTAATGATAACATTGTATTTCTTATAAATAAATAAATAATGATATATTTAAAATTAATTTATAATATATTTTAACCGAACTAAACTAAATCGAAATAAATCGAACTAAATTTAATTAACGATATTTATAGTTCGAATAAAAAAATTTGTTTTGTTACTTAATGAATTCTAATGTTGTAATTCCTGCTTTGATAATATAAGTTTTGATATTGTCTGTTTGATTACCAGAAAATGTTATTTTTTTTTTTCCATCTGCCTCATTTCCTGATACACTTATAGTTCCACTGCAACCATGCTGTTCTTTCATTTTTTTAGTAAATGGTTTTATATCATCAACTTTCATAAAATCTTCTAAACCAGTAATTTCTGTTTTCAATCTATTACCATCCTTAAATACTTTGATATGAATTTTTTTATCTATTTCTTTTAGATCGTCATCACTTTTATTACTTATTTTTTCAAGTAATTTTTTTGCATCCATATGTCTAATTATATAATTAACTGTATATATAATATTATTAACATATATTTTATTTATCAATTTTTATGAATTCTGTTGTATCGAGTCAAATTTGTGCAGTTATCACCATACAATTTTCATAAATTTCATGTTCAGTTATAAAATATGTTATTATATTCGGCCTATCGATTTTATTTGTTTTATTTTGATTGCCTGGTAGTTCTGTCACCTCTGGTAGTTCTGTCACCTCTGGTAAGTAATTATATAATCCATGATATGCATCAAGAATTTTATCGATTCGTTCATCATATTGATCAATTTCTTCAAATGACTTGATTACTTTTGGATCGTTTAGTGCTGTATGCAATTTAATTCTTTCATCTCCATTGTCTGTTACATCACACTGTTTACATTTCCTAATATGTGCTAATACGTCATTTATAATATTATTTTCGTCATCATATTCAGCATTAACAAGTCTTGTACTATATCCATCACATAAAGTAATCATTACAGGAATTATACCATTATTTGTTTCGATATTTGTTTGAATATTTGTTTCGATATTTGTTTGAATATTTGTTAAATTGGAACCAGTTGAATCGTTAATATTATTATCATATTCTTCTAATTCCATAATTATTCCCTTAGTTTTTTCCTCTTTTTGTTTAATTTGTTTAATTTGTTTAATTTGTTTAATTTGTGTAGTTTCCTTGTTAGGTTTCATAAGAGTACGAGGAATTTTTTGTTGATCTTTTTTATCATCGGAAGATTCGTAATCCATGACAGCTTTCATTATATCATGTCCGACTGATTGATCAATAGGTTTGAATTCCATATTGACACCGAGATTTTTTTTAATGAAACTATGTGACCCTTTGTAATTATCACATTTTTTCAATTCATCATCAATATCTGTTATTTTGATAGGATCAAATATTGTCATCATATCTATTTTTGTACAATATCTGTTACTATTTTTATCTCTAAATATTTTTATTTTATTACTCGTATTATCCATTCGCAGTGTTTTAGTTTTGGCAACACAAACAAATCCGGATTTTTTGTCTGTTTTTTTATAAATCAGAATAATGTCTCCCACACCAATATCGAAATATTTAAATGAACTCATATACATAGGATCGCTTTCTGATAAATGTTTTTTTAATTCATCCCATATATTTCCAGATATTGGATATATCCAATAATTTATATTATTCGTAACACCAAATTCTTCCATTGTAACTTTGTTATTATTTATTATTTATTATTTATTATTTATTATTTGATTAATTATATATCAATTTTTTATTTAAAAAAATTGATATATAAACATCATAAACATTATAAAGATAATTAACTTAAAATACATTAACATTATTAAATAGAATATAAAAATGACCAACAAAAACGAACACAGTCACGAACATGATCATGAACATCACGAACATCATGAACACAGCCACGATCACGGTCATAATTCTGATGACTCATTCTTAGCATATTTTGATGCTAATTCAACATATAAAAATGATAATGGATATAAAACAGGTAAACTTTACAAAGAGGGAAAATTAGTAAGAGATTTTGATGCTGAACGTTCAACCCGTGAACATAAAATGAAATCACTTGAACATAACAAATATTTCAATGAATACTCCACCGAAGACCAAGAAAAAGCAGTAACAAATCCGTATATGTTTTACATCCTCGAAAGATTCACAAATCAACTACTCAGTAGAAAAGAATCGGCAAGTTCAGGTAATAAACCAGACCAAAAACCTGGTAATAATAAGCCAGATAATAAGCCAGATCATAAACCAGATCATAAGCCGGATAACAAACCAAAGCCTGAACCAGTCCATATTAGTGATGAGGAAGATAATTTTGTTGGTCTGTTTGATTAAATTTAATGACATCTAATTAAATTGGAGTCATTTATTTGTTTATTTAATTTAGTTTAGTTTTCTATTATAAATATAAATATAAATATACTAATACTTATATAATGGCAACACTTTATGAGGATGCTGAACTTGAAAATATTATATTGCAATGCCCCGATGAAAATACATATCCCGATCCTATCACAATGATCGGTTCTGATGGCAAGAGATTATATGCATATGTTACACTTGTTATGTTGGGAGATCTATATATAGCGGGCGCCATTGTTCTCGCTCACACTCTCAGATTATTGAATACACAAGCAGATTTAGTCGTACTTGTGACAAATGATGTTAGTGAGGAAGGTAGAAAAATATTATCTTCATTTTTTGATAAAGTTCACATAATTAATTATGTCGATATAACAAATTGGCGCACAAAGAAACAAAAACATAAAAAATACTTGGAAGTTGTTTTTACAAAATTTCATTTATTTGATTTAACCGAATATAAAAAGGTATTATTAATTGATGCTGATGCTCTTGTATTAAAATATCCGGACCATTTATTCACGTTGAACACTCCAGCCGGATGTTTTCTTGAAGATAAAGATTTATTTATTTCATACGATAAGGATGGTAATTATATTTTGCCACCGGATGGCAAAATAAAATGGTACCAAAAATATTGCGCATGTTGTTCTCATGGAAAGTTAATTCCTAAAAATATGACTGATAGAGTTGCATATGATCAAAAAAATTCTGGTATTGGTGGAGGTCTCATGTTACTTGAACCGAAGAAAGGTGAATATGATTCTATCATATCTGACGTATCAAGAGGTAAAATGAAATATCTCGTTGAAAATAAATTTGTATGGCCTGAACAACAATATCTAACGTTACGATATTCGGGAAAATGGCACTCCATTAATCCTAGATTTTTTGGTTTACAAGGATATCCTCACTGGTCAGTACTTTATGGATTACAATATGGTGGCGATAAACCATTTGTATTAAATAGTAAATTTGATATGAGTATTCGTGTAAATTATCCAGATTTTGTGTTATTTCATAAATATTATGGTCAAATTCTCAAGGAACATCCTGAATTTTCTAAAAGTCCAGTGTTAAAAGAATGCAATGAAATGCACAAATATTTTTCAATACCCGTTAAATCTCTATCAAGAACACTGCATGGATATTTTGAAAGACATCATCCTATTGAAAAAAATCATATATTTAATTTTACTAATTTACCAAATCCATATGATATACAGAAATTATTTATGTTTAATAAATTACCTATTGATAATAATCTAAAATATTATTTCACTGATGGACACATTTGTTATCACCAAGCAGAATTAACGCCAATGTTTCCCAATATTAAATCTTACCATTATTTTTCTCCGATTCGTAAATTATCAAAACATTTTAATTCATCCTATTATTTGAATCTGTACAATGATATTAAAAAATATGAATACAAATCAGTTTCTTTGAATGATCTTGTAGATAACAACTACGATCAAAATAAATTGGATGATATTATACTACAGTATATTATGTGTCGTCCAACCTCACGCGTTATCGTATTTATGAAATCTATTGAAAAAATAAAAACTGTTATCAACGAATTGAAAAAAAGTGGAAATATATATTACACGAGACATATACACTTATCACCAACAGGAATTAAAAATTTATTATTTTGGGTATTTGATGAATATTCCTTTTATGACAGACAAAAACTAATAAAAAATAATTTAAAAAATAATAATTATAACGATAAAATAACACTAATTGTTTTCGATCCTCACCCACAAAAAGAAGGAGATATAAATTTGAATGGTTTTGCAACATATCTACATAATTTTGTAAATGGTTTGAACGGAGAAAATAATTTTACATATGTCAGTAATAATTTTTATCAAACTGTAAATTGTTGTAAATTATTACTAAATAATAATTCAATATCAATGTTAGAAAATCAAACAATTTTATTAAATGATGCAATGAATCAAGTTCAATTAATTAATCATTATAAATTGCAGACATTAATAAAATGGCTATATTCGAATATGAGTTTATTAGAAATGTCTAAACTTATACTATTGAACAGTTTTGATATAATTAGTTCAACAAATGATTTTGGAACGATTGATGTATTATATGTCGATCCAGCAAATGCAGAAATGGAACAATTATTATATGACAAATTTGAAAATGATGAAACCAGGATTGGCATTGCTAATATGAATGTTCAAAATAGTAAATTTTGGAAAAAACCTGTCGATATCGGAGAAAAATTATTAGACTTCCTTAAAATAAACATAGATGATATATTAACAAATCCCACATATTATTTTTATTATCAAGGAATAAAACTTTGTGCACCTAATGTAGAAATTCCTCGTAGATTACTAAATGGTTCGCCTTCTGACTACGCTGATTTAGTTGTTATGCTCTTACTTTGTCCTGTATATGCAAATGAATATATCACAATTAGTGACAAAAATAAATTTATCATAAAAAATAATAAATTAAATAATATAAATCCCGATATAACACGTGAATTCATTCAAAAAATATATGACGTTATTAATAAAAATTATAAATCACTCGAATTAAAAAATGAAAAATCTTTAATGAATTTTTTCACAAAATAAAAATATAAAAAAATAAATAAGAAAATAAAATAAAATTAAATAGTTGAAAAATCAACCATTAAATGGTACTTACTTCCTTTCATTTTATGTTCTCGAATCATTGGAATTAATTTATATACATCATCCAATTTGATAAAACTCAATCCAATAATTTGATCATTGAATTCAGTAGATTTTTCTATTCGAGTGATAAAATCTATCATTTCTTTTTTAGAACCGTAAACAATACATCCTACTTTTTTCTTTCCTTTTGCTTTTGTTGTTGGTCGTTTTTTTACAACACCGACATATTCCATTTGACTTGCCTTACAATGAAACCAAGTAATATTATCCGAACCCGTTGCATTTGTATCAGAAACCTGAACAATACAATTAGAATCACGAGGAGTAAACCGAATCTCTTCTTTAAGTTCTCCAACTACTGCATCGAATGGTGTCTCATTTCGTTCAATACAACCTGTTACGAAAATCTGTGTATCTCCGCCATTGCCCCATCCACCTTTACCGTAAGTTGGACATATAATATATGTATCATTTGGATCTGGAAAAATAATATTATCAAGTACATATTCAGGAAAACCTAAAATATGTTGGCTAATAAGCCATTTTTTATCAGTTCCATAAATATCATCTTTTTCAGAATTAAATGCGCGAAACATAACACGATACATTGTATTAAACGATCTACATAAATTCATTGTTCTGAATGTTGCAGGTTGATACTTTCTACTTTTAAATTCTTGTTTAAAATCTTCCGGAATATATTTTATGAATTTTATTTCCATAAACAATTTATTCGTTTAGTCGAGATAAGACGAATAAAGTCATTAAATATAATAAATAAAAAAAGAACAATCATATAATACAATATTCAATTTTTTAATTAAAATAAATAAACATTGTTTTTATTTGACAACTTATACAGTTTATCTAATTTGTCAGATTTGTCACATTTGTTAGATTTGTCAGATTTGTCAGATTTGTCAGATTTGTCTAATTTTGTGACAAGAGTATTTAATTTATCGATAACAACTTTATTAATTATTCTAAAATTTACTTCTTTTTGTTTCATATATTTATAGAAATCATTTATCGGAATCCAGTGTACAGTTCTCTCAATATTGTCATGAATTTCTTTTGTACCAAATTGTTCAGATGTTAACGTTTTTTCATATTTTGATGCTTCAATAATGAATACTGCATATTTTGAATATTTTGTGTAAAAAAAAGATTCGTTTTTAATTCTTTTCATGATGGAATCATATTTTATTAACCCATTTGATTCTTCACTCGCTTCCCGTGCAACTGTTGTATATATGTCTTTATCTTGTTTATCTATTGTTCCTCCTAAATCTTCCCATCTTTCTCTATTCTTGATCAACAATAAATCTACATCTCCTTCATCGTTAGTTTTGTATAAAATTACACCTCCTGCATATATATCATTTCCTTCTGTTTTGAATGAATATCGTTCTTTGTTCATAGTGGTATAGTATAAACAGTTGTTCGTTTATATGCATACACTATAAAATTATTTATAAACAAATAATATATTTATCAAATTTTTTATATTTAATATTTTATAACTTTACGGTTCTTTTGTGGATAATATAATAGGGATTTGAATTATTATGTGAACTATATGAACTTGTACTCGTGGTATTATGACTATAATGAGTTCCTCTATTTCCATTTTTATACCAATTATTATAATTATAACCATATAAATTGCTATAGTTATGATGACTATATTCATTACCTAATCTATGTCCGGATCCCATTCTATCCCAATAATCAGTGGTCACATTTTCTTCCAAGTCTGATTTAAATTCTTTAATAAATTGATGTTTTTCTTTGAAATTTTCAATTAGTTTCTGAGGAATTTTATTACCACTAATATCAAATTCGATTACTGTTTTTGGTAATGTCATTGTGAAACTTGTGAACTCATTTTGGGCCAAATCAATAGTTTTAATTCCTTCATGAAAAGTACCAATAAATGCAATATTATTGTACGATAAATCAACCGAAACTAGTGTTGATGGTAAATTTGTTACAACATATTTTAAATTATTTGAATATGCAACAAAAGAAGTCAATTTGCTAGGTATTGGCAATCCTCGTATATCATCCAATTGACAATTATTACAATCTAATTCTACTATTCCTTCAGGACATCCAGTTAGTGATCTTATTTTATTGCCAGAAATATCGAGTCTTGTAAGATTGGGATTTAAACGGGGCATTGATGTTAATGAATTTTTTTTAACAATCAGTGTTTTTAAATTGTCAAGATAAAGAGCATTTGTAATTTCTTTAATATAATTTTCCCCTACATCGAGCTGCTCTAATTTTTTCGGTAAATTCTCAAAATCTATTTCACTTATTAAATTATCCGACAAACTCAGTCTATCTACGGATTCGGGTATATCACCTTTACTAATATTTTTAATTTTATTCCTTGTAACGTACAATAATGTAACATTGGGAGGTATATTTTTTAGTTCTTTCAATCTAACATTTATGAATTTCAATGTGGTTAACCATACATATTTTTGTAGTATTTCAGGCACACTATAGAATTCACACACTGCATTAAATACAAGAGTATCCTTTTTATCCACAAGATTTTCATACAATAATTTTATTGTCGGCTCATCATATAATTTTTCGGCATCCATTCTGTATAGAGCATCATATATTAGTCTATCTTCTTCTATTAAGCAGTTCCTAAAAGGATCCGTCTCCTTATTGTATACATCATCTACATTAGTAATATCAACTGTATTAGTTGCCGATACTTGCATATCATAAGCGTCAATTGAAGAAAATTGAACAGTTTTATCTTGAGTTGGATCATAACTTTCATAATCGACATAAATTTTTGGCACATTTTGATTTTGATTTTGATTTTGATTTTGATTTTGATTTTGATTTTGATTTTGATTTTGATCTTCATCTGAATTTATTAGATTTGCATCAAATAGTTCTTGCATTTCTGCAAGATCGGGAATGTCTTCGCTATCTATAAAATTTTCTAGACTCGAATTATTTCTTCTTAATTTATTTGTGAGATTTTTTATCGAGGCATCTGAAGAATCACTATCTACATCATTCATATCGTTTAAATTATTTGAATTATTTGAATTATTTGAACTATCTGAGACATTGTCATAATCATCACATATTAAATCTGGATCATTATTAATTAATTTACTAAGATTTATAGTTTCCATATTGTTATAAAACTATTATAGGATAAATATATTTTCTTATCAACTTGATAGCATCAGGTTATAATTTCAATTATCAATTTTTTTATATTATAATGATTTTTTTAATTAGCTTTTTAATTTATATATATATATAAATTATGGAATCTATTAGTGTAGATCTATCGGACAGAATTATTGATAATAATGATTATGAAATACTATTGCAACCCAATGAACGATTTAATTTGACTGATATTATGGTATGTTATTCAGATGGTATCGACACTAAAGTTGTTCCGCTCGATGTAATGAAAAAGTTTCCAATATTGTATGACGTTATGGAAATAATAGAAGACAATAAAACAAATAAAAAACATATCTCACTCGCATTGTGTCCATTTACTCTCGCAACATGTCTTTATGAAGAAAAACTAATTCCTACACAATATGTTAATAATTCGTGTTTAGTCGTCCGCACTTTAACTGATAAAACATCTTTCGACATTGTTCAAGGTTCAAAATCAATAGTGCGATATGAAGTTAGTATAAAAACATTGCGTAATGTTTTTACAGATCATGTGCACGCTAAATATATTTCAGTAAATAAAAAAAAAATCGACAAATTTACCAATATTATCGATGATCAAAATTATTATAACGACAATACATTAATATATGACAAAACCTCGGACACTGATTATAAAAATAATAAAAATATAAATAATAATATTGTTCCCAAGATGCTTGTCCATGTAATTGTATACATATCGTCAATTACACAGAAACATAAATCGACAGTTATTGTAGGAAAGAAAAGCGTTGATTGGTATGATATTCATCAATCTGGTGTGAGTCGATATCTTGACGATCAAGCTGATATGTTGACTGAAAAAAATGGTTTTATAATGCCTATTTTATGGTTCGCATGGAAATCATTTTTTCCAGATTCAAAAGTTATTTTCATTTAATTACTTTAATAATTTTCGATGGCACTTATTAAATTCATTGTATTGTCTAATAATTTTATCTGGTGATCACATTTTTTATCCATTTCTGAATTACTAAATAAATAAAATATTTTAAATTTAATAACCGGATTTATTGGCACATTATCTATTTTTCTATTAGATAACATATAATGATTCAGTATATCTCCTATAATTGGTTTATCATATATAAATATTTTCTGTGATGAATAATCGTCTCTTGCTTTCGTATACATTGATTTTAATACATTTTTATCTCTATATATATTTTCGTAGTGTTCTAAATCAGTCTCTTTTTGATCATAAAATTCTTTATACAATTCGTAATTTAATTCTCTGATATTTTCTTTTTGTTTTGTAAAATCTAGGCTCGTATCTTGTAATGTCGCCAAACTATTTTTAATTTCTACATCAGATTTATTTAATACATTTTTTGATAAGAACTTAATTAATCCAACAATATTCTCATTTATATATATTCCTTCGTATGGAGCAGCGAATGAGTTGTAATTAACTAAATTTGTTAAAAAATAATCTATCTCAGATCCATTTGGATCAGCTAATATTTTTTCAACTCTTTTATTATCCAAGTATTTATTCAAAAATTCTCTCTTCTCTTCTATTGTTCCATTTTTAAGATTATTCAAATAATTTGTTTTATAATACTTATTACTTATATTTTCACTTATTTTTTCCAACACATCAAAACGTCGTGATAAAATTAATCTATTCATTAAGAAAAATGCAAGTACACCTTGATATTGTATTGAATTTATTTCTGTAGGTATTTGTCTCTTATTTACTACTTGAACATCCAATCTAATAATATTTTCTTGTCCAGGATATATTTTATTATAATTATAATTTGAAATCATTTCAAATTGTTTGTTTCGATTCCAATTATCATCATTGAAATCATATAATTTAGTTAATTTATTTACTGTAAAATTTCCGTAGCTAAATCCTTCATCTTTAAATATCACTGAGCTTGAATTAGATTGCATTGAGTCAGATTGTGTGGTATCAACAATTTTAGTGCGATCTTTTTTATCGAGACTGTTAAATGTATCAAATATAATCGATGGTGTTAATATACTTATCCCCAATGGATTTATCGCCATTGACGCTAATAAACTTTTATCAAATGGTGTGTTATATTGTGCCCTAATATGACTTTTCTCCAAGAATCTATCAACGTATGTCTGAACTATTTCTTCTCGCCCGGGTAAATCAATAATTATAAATGGTACATATTTATTTTCACCATTTCCACCTACAACATATAACAACAAATCATACATTATAATTGATCTTGAACTATCTGGATTATTCGGAGTTATTCTAATTCTACCGGCTTTTTTTCTGATATCATCCATTTTATCAACAAAACTACTAAAATTTTTGAATACATTTATAATTTGTTGTCTGCCATTTATATCAAAATAGTTTGTTTCGTCCTTTACATATCCCATTATATTATCTACTTCTTTTGATTCCGCTATAACCAAATCATTTGTATCATGTCCTAGATTTATATTATGATAAATAATTTTTTGATATATATCACCTTTCCAATAATGAGGATATTGTACACCTTTGCCGTATAATTCATATACACGTATTTTAACTTTATCAAGACCCCTAATATTATTCAATGTTGCTTGTAATATACCTTCTTTATTAAGAATTTTTGACCCAAATAATGTATATGTTTTACCTGTCCCACTATATCCATATGTCATTAACATTATACCCTTTTGTTGTGATAATTGGGTTTCTAATGTCATATATTTTGATATAACACCATTTTGCGGAAAATTTTCCGTATCGAATACTTCTGTAAATAATACATCCTTTTTATTTATGAACGTTGTGTAGAGACCGTTGTCCGGCAGTATTTTTGTACACGTTTTAATATTAATATCAAGTTTTCTCGCATCACTTTTATCTTGTTTGAATAATTTGTCCGTATCTGTCTTAATCCAATCATTGATTCTGGCATATATTGTAACCTTGTTCTGAATAATTTCATTATATGATTCCAATATATCTTTAAAATGATTCAAAATTAAAAAAGTTTCGTATACTGTTCCAGTGCATTTATTTATTTCAATTATTTGTTCAGTTTTGGTTGTATCCACAAGAAATTGACAAAATTTAATTAATTTTTTTAATGTAACATAATGATATATACTAAAATAACGAATATCGGGACGATCATAATGTGTTCCTGATTTTATTAATTTCATAATATCTAACATAATCGTTAAATAAAATTGTATTATTCCCTTACTCATATATTTGTATAACATCACATTATCGACAATCGGATCTGATAACATTGTGATGTATATTATATAATTATTTTGTCTTATTTTTAATTGCGTGTATGCATCTATTTTATTCTTTGCTTCACCCATTTCTATATTCGTTATTTGCAATAATGAATCAAATTTAATTAATAATTCTGTTGTCTTATTCATAACAATATTCTCTTCATATGAACCTCCCGTTTTTGATATAATTGATTGTGAAAAATCACCACCATTTTGTTTTTGTTTTTGTTTTATATATTTTGTTATGATAGTATCTAATTTGGGACCCGAATTAATAAGATTATAGTCTATATCATCAATGTTTACGATCTTGATTGATTCAAATAACATTTTATAAATATTACTCAAATCCATTATATTTTCTGGCTGGATCAGGGTTTTTCCAGATTTATTTATTTTTTCAAAACGTGTTGTGTAATTATATATATTATTTACTTCATCATTCGGTACAAACGAAATATTTTTTTTATTAAAATCTAAAGATCCATCTAGTTCTTTTATTTTTTCCTTGTATAATTTATTTGTTTGGACAAGATATTTATAAAATTCCTCTAATTTTACCATATTTTGCTCAATTTGTTCATTTATTTCTATCACAATGTCATTATATTCAACAGTTTTATTTATAGGTATTGATTCAATAATTTTTTTCTGATTATTTATAAATGTAGTAAATAATACTATGATATTTTTCCAATTTGCAGAACTATTTGTTATCATTATTGATTCTGGTATCATTTTTTTATAATTATATAAATCAATATAATGGCCCTCAATATAATAAATTAATTCTTTTTTGTATTCATTTATCTTATTAACAAATTGTTTGTATGTTTCTGTATTTTTTACGATAGTTTTATTATTTGATTTTTTCTCTATTTCCGTCAATTCTTTGACATAAGTATCTAGTTCCTTCTGAAACTCTTTTGTTTTATCATAAATGGGTTGTATACTTTCAAACACTTTTTTATTTGTTTGTATTTTAATATCAATATCGGCCATTTTATTGATAATATCCCCACCCAATTGACCATATTGACCATATTGACCATATTGACCATATTGACCATATTGACCATATTGATTATATTGACCATATTGATTATATTGACTATATTGACCACGTTGATTATCATGTGGCTGTATATTATCCAAACTATTTAACAATATATTCTCTAATTTATTCGTTATATTCAGTATTTTTTTTTGCGTATATCCACATCCATCTTTGATATATGCCAATAATATATTATCAATTATATTTATATCATTCATATCAATTAGATATATGTCATATATCTATCAGATATATTTATTTTAATATATTTTGAATTAACTTTCAAATAAACAAATTACTTCCCTGTTATTATATTTATGAAATCACCTGTGCTATTCAATAAATTAATTTGATACTCACATTTAAGATCTCTTGTAACTTCATCTTTATAATTTCCAAATAAATAAAATACTTTGTAATCATTAATTTTAGTTATATACGGATCCAATATTTCTGTAATTAATGGTTGTTTGAAATTGAATATATAATTAGAGTGATATGATGTTCTAACTTTTTCATATTCATCTATCATATTATCGATATTAAACTTTAAATTATCACTGTATTCGTCCTTTAATTTCAATTTAAGTGGCACATCTGCGATGTTTTCAAAATCATAAAACTCTTGTATTTCTTTTGGTGTTACGGTCGGATTGGACATTAACCATACACGACTAACTTTTTGTTGGAAACTGAAATCAAGTCTATCATTCTGTTTATGAATCTGTTCGTTTAAAAATTTATCTCTATCAACTTCTTCTTTTATCATTTTACCTGCCAAATATTTAATTAATCCAATAATATTTTCATTTATATAAATACCTGTAAACGGAGTCAAATAATAATCATACTCCAATATACTTTTAAGTTCAGCCTTTATGATTGGCATATCAGCATCCGATATAATTATATTTGGATTTTTATGGATGACACTTTCAACTACCCTTCGGAATTCACTAACTTCGCTTCTAATTACACGTTCTCCTTTAAATCGTGTGCTTAATAAATTATCTGTTATGTCTCTTATTTCTGTTACATCTTTCATATTATCAACATATTTATCTATCGAATCATTTATAAATTCTTTGCATATTTTTTGGTATATTTCTTTTATTATATCAAATTTATTTAACATTATTAGTCGATTCATGGCATGAATACTTAATAATGAATAATATTGTGATTCATTTTGTCTAGCTGGTAAATAACCAAATCCACGAAATCCTTTGCTTTTAATACCTCCTATTAAATCATAAACTGTTGTACCAACTCTATTAATTAATTCTTCATCAAATGTAAAACCATTTTGACCCACAGGATTTACTACATAGTATTTATCATCTTTGCCCTTTTCCACAATATATTTTTCTCTAATCATGTCAAGGTAGGTTTTATTATCATATCCATGGATTTTTTCTGTTTCAATTTCTTTGTTAAGAGGAAATCTAAATGGAAGTCTATCATTTAATATATATTTATATTTGTTATCAATGAATTTGTAGATGTTATCTTTTACATTGCCATAAAAAATAGGTACAGCTATTGGATTTAATGCCATAACCGACAATAAAAATTGTATAACAAAATATTGAGAATTCAAATTATTATCTTTTCCTAAATTCAAAATATGTCTTATTACAGGACTATTAATGTATGGATTAATATATGTTTCAATAATTTCTTCACGACCTGGTAAATCAACGATTATAAATGGCACCGGTTTATCCATATCTTCAAGATATATTTGAAAATCATATAATATAACTGATCTCGAACTAACTCGATTATTTGGAGTTTTTTCAACTCTTGGCACAAAATCTTTTTTCTCAAATATTTCTTTACGGGGGTCTTTTCCTTCACGATAATTTTCAACCTGTCCAATAAATGCATCAAAATTACGTAATACATTGAGAGCTGAATCTTTTGTTATTTCAAAATATGTGCTCCCTTTAGTGTCCTTATCGGGGAGATTATCATTTGTGTAATCCGCTATCTCCTTTGCATTGTATCTTATGACATTATCAAATTTCAGATTACCTGATGTATCGTATGTGAGACTATAATGATAAATTCTGTTATCTATTTCGTTCATTCTACTCGATCCATCCGGTGCCGACCAATAATGAGGATATGCCATTCCGTAGCCGAATATTTCATATAGTCTAAAATGTATTTTTTTAAGTCCGTTTATGCCATTGAGTGTTGCTTGTAATACGCCTTCCTTACCTATATCTCTCGATCCAAATAATGTGAATGTTTTTCCGGTGCCACTGTAACCGTATGTCATAACAGCTACACCTTTACCCTTTGCTATTTGCGTATCCATTGTCATATATTTCGATATGTCACCATTTGATGGGAAATTTACGCTATCAAATACTTCTGTAAATTTATAATTTGTTTCTTTATTTTTGTTATCTTTACTAAATAAAGGTGGACATGTATCTTTATTACTTTCTATCCACATTGTAGCAGTATTCACTGGATTAGTATCTTTTTTATCTAATATTTTGTGTTCATAATCTGATATAAAAACTTGTTTTTGAAATGTATTTTTTGCATTGGAGTTAGTTGTATCATAATCTTTTTCATAATTATATCCGATGTCATTTATTCTTGCATATATGGTTATTTTATTTTGAAACATTTCATTGTATGACTCCAATACTGTTTTAAAATAATTAAACAATATAAAACAATCATACACTTTGCCAGTACATCTTCTAATATCGACTACATCCTTCGCACCTAATTTTCCACTAATCCAATTCATAAAATTATATAATTTTTTTATTGTAATATAATGATATTTCCTCATATACAATACATCTTCATTCGTTGAACTAGTTTGACTTGAATTAATCGAATCTATCTTTTTAACAATATTATCCAATATACGTCTAAAAAATTCGATTGTTCCTTTATTGATATAATTATAAACAACATATCCCGACGTAAATATCTGGTTTGTCGATATTAATATCAAAAATGCATTATGCATCGTTACATACATTTGGTATGTATTATAGAATACAACTTTTGCTCTGTATTCAGTTTGTAAATTTCCATATATTGTTCCTATTTCATAATATTTGTTTAATTCTTTTTCAACTATCTCTATATTTTTCGCCCCCCCTGCCATATATGGTGGTTCCGGCAACTGTGTTTGACTCATTTGTAATCCAAGATTTTGAGTTTGTTTCTTAATCATTGATCCGAAATCAGGTTGATATATGTCGTTAATATTTGTTAGTACAGATTCTTCATCATTGACACCATTGACACCATTGACACCATTAACATTGTCAATATTCAACAATCTTGTTAACACATCAAGTTTATCTTTTGTGATATCTATTGATACTAATAAATTATTCGATATACGAGTAGTATAAGTTCCATCAAAATATGGGTCTGGTAATTTGTATTGTTCTTTCAAATTATATTCAAGAGTCTGAACTTCATCATTATATACATCTATATATGTACGTTCCTTTATTTTCTTAGCCATCAAGTTTTCATATTGCGATTTCATTTTCATCACAAAAATTTCTAAATTTTTATCGTTTGAATAATTAATTTTTGATATCAGATTATTTAATTCTGTTATATCAATAACCTTTTTGATATCTGTTTCGGTAAATTCCAAGTTTTCGTAACTGTTTTTAAGTGTTTCAATACTTGTATTGATACTTTTGAGAACACTAGTTATTTGCTCCGTTTTTTTATTTATTTGCTCATTTCGATTTGTTATTTCAATTGATAATTTATCTAATTCAGTATCAATATTCAATCCTACTTTATCATGCCGTTGTTTTATAGAATCGAAACGTTTTTTAAGTTCATCGAAAATATCATAAAATAATGATTTGGTATTATCATCGACATACATATATTCATTCATATCCCTGTAATTAAACGGTAAATACATCTCGACTTTCCTTGGAATTATTTCGAATCCATGTTCCATATTTTTAATGTTTGTCGCCATAATATCAAAACTATTCTGGATTCGATCGCCCTCTAGAATTCTACTTGTTTCACCTATATCTTTATCCTTAATTTTATTTATCGCTTCGTGAATTTTATCAAGTTCTTCTGTCATGATTTTAACTCTTTTATCAAAATCCGGTATTGCCTGAATTTTTTCATATTGCTTAGTTAATTCAAATATTTTTAGTAATTTTTTTGCAAATTCATTATCTTTAGAAATTCTATTGTCATCTTCACTGTGGGCACCTCCGCTGATTAAATACTCAGAATTTTCTAAATTTAATTTATTTGATTTATTTAATATATTTTCAATGATGGGATATTTTTTGATTTTACAATTAATAAATTTTTTCATGTTATTGCGAAAATCAATTACATTATTATGGTCACATTTCATATCATTTTTCATATCACTCAATCGATTATTGAGATAATCATAATAATTGTTATTATTCATATAATTTTAGTATCTTAATACAGATATATATATATTATATTAATATATATATATATTATTCATATTATGTTCATATTATGTTCATATTCTATGGAGAACTACAAAAATAAAATGTTCTATCATTAATAAATTTATAATAGATTCAGAATTATATACGTCAATAACAATATTTTTTTGGGGAGAAGCACTTATATTACTTTTATTTATTTCTGTTATTATGTTCTCCAATAAAAAAATAGATCTATTTAAAAACAATTTAAAATATTTATTAAGTTTTTGCATTTTAACATTTCCTTTTATATTTTTAATTACATTATAGAACTCTTCAATTTGATAAAACATTAAATATGGTGTAAATTCTTCTATTATTTTGGAATTATATTCGCTTATAACCGTTGATTCATACATAAGATATAATATCGTATCGAAACTTTTGATATAATATATATCTAATTTATTATGTAGTTCGTTATATTTACCTTTTATTGTGTATATTTTTTTAATTAATTCTTGAAGTTTATGTATGAAATTAGTGGAGTCTGTTTTATATACTGAAAAATATCTAATAATTTCATCTACATTTTCCGTATACAATCCGCCGACCTGTTGAGATTGAGATTTAACTCGGTCGTTAACGTGTCTTTCCAGATACCAAGTAGGTTTTTGCAATATGTCATAAATATCATCAATAGGATTGTTTTTAATAAGAACAAGTAAATCTTCTACTCGAATGTCTAAATTAATAAATGGTTTCAAAATGTATGAGTTCTTTCTAGTTTTATCATATAATTCGGTCTCCATCCGTCGGACTTTTATTCCGTAATCAAGTTTCATTACATTGTAGTCATTTCCATACTGTGATATATTTTCTAGTAATTTTATGTATTTATCGTAATTATTCTCTTTAACAACAACATATAAATCATTAAGTTTCTGATACATATCAAATGAACTTTTATATTTATCTTCTTGAATTTTAATTTGTAACGCTTCAGAATCAAATTGCCTATTCATATCCCACATTTTTGTTTCAAGTTTTTTATTTTCTTCCGTTCTATAAACAATTTCAGTATCATTTTCTTTAATTGTTTTATGGAGAAAATTTATTTCTCGGTAAATATCGTTTATTTTATCGTTCCTATAATTTTTACTATTAATTTTTTTTAATTTTTGTATTATTTGTTCTATTTGATCTTCAACTCCAACTAATTTTCCTAATTGCAATTTTAATTCTTCATGTTTCGATGCTGGTTTGAATGGGAGAACTTTATTTTTGAGATAATTGTAATCAACAAAGGGTCCCTTTACTTTGTCAAATGCAGCATAAATTCCATCTTCATCTCTCTCTAACTCATGTAGATCATGTTCTAATGGTTTCTTTATTTCTGTAATTTCTTTTCGTATATTATTTTCCAAGTGATTTATTTGTCTCTTTAGTGCGTCGTTTGTAATATCGTGTTCTACTATAAAATCTTTATTTCGTTGAATGATTTCATCATCGATCCGTGTTCCCATTTTAATTTCATAAAGAATTTTATTATAGGTATCAATCCTTTTTTTTGTTGCATCTAATTCTTTCTCAAGGATAATTTCTATATCATTTTTAATTTTATATAAGTTGTCCTCGTTGAACGGTAAAATATCTATCTTAAAATATCTATTAAAATTTTTAATTAATTCTGTATATTTTCTTTCACTTTCCAATAGTTGATTAACTGTACCTTGATCCATTGTACGTATTTTATCTATTAGTTCAATATCTTCTTGTGTATTTACAATATTTACCATAAGTTGCCCAATATTATCATTAATACTACTGATTGTTATATATTTAACAGATTCATCATTGGAGTAATATATAAATTCATTTAATTTTATCATTTGTTTTGAAAGAATATTATTTATCTTATTCACTTTTACAATATATTCGTCAAAAATTTTTAATTGATGCTTTATTTTTGTTATCAATATATCATAATATTTAGAAGAGTCAGTATATTTATCATTAATTATTTCTATTTTACCACTCACAGGATCATTTTTAATACTACTAATATATTTCTCAAAAAAATTTTTATCAATATCTAAATTTATCTTGTTAGGACTAATACCATATACTTTTTTAAATGGATCATACATTTTTTCTAGATTTGTTTTGAATTTATCCAATGTTTCTATCATTTCTTCTAGAGTCTTAAACTGTGTTCCCACTGATCCAATATTTGGATTTTCTCCGAAGATCAATATATCATTCATTGTCTTCTTTATTATATTTATATCATCCGCTACAACCGACAAGCTCATTTAATAATTTAATTTTAATATTTATTTATATAAATTGGGTAAGATAATATTGCAACTAGTAGCAAATAACTTTATATTTCTTTATACTTTTCAAAATAAAATTGATTTTTTTATGTTTAGAACAATTGTGTTTTTATTTAATTTCATTACATGTAATACCGATGTAAAATGAAAAAAAGAAAACCTCCTTCGCATATTTTTAAACTTTTTATTGTTTATAATAATACTGATTTTCTTCTCTCTGTTCATAAAACTGTTCACATTAAAAATAATCTTATTTCTGATTTTAATAAACATTTAATACTCTATCACAAAT
>Ga0182016_10000720_pt1 | contig 41124 bp, 32 predicted proteins | sample 712S2MmetaG_FD_120491 | JGI IMG/M metagenome (GOLD analysis project Ga0182016, IMG submission 120491) | Permafrost microbial communities from Stordalen Mire, Sweden - 712S2M metaG | ecosystem: Environmental > Terrestrial > Soil > Wetlands > Permafrost | place: Sweden: Stordalen | collected...
GACCTCGTCCGCGGTCAGCTCCAGCACGACCCGGTCTGCCTTGATCTGGATGGGATCCACGCTGCCGATGACGTCGATGCGCACGTCGCCCGAAAGACGCATCGCCTCGATTTCCGGACCGGCGTAGTCGGTCAGGGCTTCGGCGTTGCTGGCGGAAAACGACGATACGGCCCCGACCGGCAGCTTGATGATCGCGTCGGATCCGCTGGAGTTCGCGGGGATGAAGAAAGTCTCCGGCTCGCTATTGCCGGCGGCCATGACGGACGCGGCGCACAACAAAAGCGCATAGCAGGCTCTGGATTGGGTGGCTGTTTTCACGATGAGTCGAATGATCGTCTCGATGCTGCGCCAATGCAACCGCGCGGCCGGTAAAGTAATCGACGCGGCGGGTAAAGTTCTGCAAAGATCGGCGCTTCATGTCGCACCCGCAGTTCATGTCGCACGCAGCAGACGGCGCTTGACGGCCGCCAGCACGGAAGTGAGTTCCTCGATCCGCAGCAGCGCGGCGGCGGCGAGGAATGCGGCTCCTGCGGCGAACACCGTGCCGAAGAGCGTGAATGCCTTGCTCCAGAACGCCTGAGTCGGCCAATCGGCCAGCAGCCAATGCGTGGAGGCCCAGCACATCGCCGCCAGCACGCACCCGGCGACGCTGATTTTGAACAGAGTGAGAAGCAGGCGCCGGGACTCGAGAGTACCCAGGTACCGATGCATCAGCGCGTACAGCAGCAAAAAATTGCAGGTCGCGACGAGCCCGGTGGAGAACGCCAACCCGCGGTGCCCCCATCCCAGATGGAACGTGAACAGCCAATTGAAGAAAAGATTGAGGCCCACGGCGAGAAAGCTCACGAGCATCGGCGTCTTGCGCCGGTCGAGCGCATAAAAGGCATTGACCAACACTTTGAGCGCCGCGTAGCCGGCGAGGCCGACGGCATAGAATCTCAGGGCTCCGCCGGCCTGCAGCGCCTGATACGCATCGAATTTTCCGTGCTGATAGAGAACCGACATGATCGGCTCGGCGAGCATCATGAGTCCGATGGTCGACGGAATCGTCAGCAGGAACATGAGCCTCAGGGCGCGCGCGAGCTCGGATCGAAACGCATCCATTCGATTCGCGACCACGAGGCGCGACAACAGCGGCAGCGTGACCGTGCCGAGCGCGACCCCGAACAAGCCGAGCGGCAGCTGCATCAAACGGAAGGCAATGGCGAGCCAGAATATTGCGCCATCGCCGAGCGTCGACGCAAACATCGAATTGACCAGCACATTGACCTGGGTGGTGCTCGCCGCAATCACCGCGGGCCCCATCAGCGCCAGGATCGCAAAGACGCCCTTGTCGCGCCACTTGAAATCCACATGAAACCGGTACCCCAAGCCCTTCAGCGGCGGCAGCTGAACGGCCAGCTGCAGCCCGCCGCCGATCAGCGTGCCGATCGCGAGTCCGACGAGCGCCCGGGGTCCGAAATGCGGGTCGATCATCGCACCGAGTGCGACGCCGCCGATGATCGATCCCAGGTTGAAGAAGCTCGATGCCATCGCCGGTCTGCCGAAGATGCTCTTCGCATTCAGCATTCCCATGACCAGCGCGGCAAGCGACACCAGGAGTATGAAGGGGAACATGATGCGCGTGAGCTGCGCCGTCATTTCGGCCTTGCCGGCATGGAAACCAGGTGCGATCAGCGCCACCAGCTGGTGCGAGAACACCATCCCGAGCGCACAGAGCGCGCCCAGGACCAAAAAGGTGAGGGTCGCCACCTTGTTCGCAAGCCGCCACGCTGCCTCATCGCCTTCGCGCGCAATGGTTTTGCTGAACGTGGTGACGAACGCCGTGGACAGCGCGCCCTCCGCGAACAGGTCGCGCAGCAGATTCGGTATGCGGAATGCAGCCGTGAAGTCGTCCATCGCCGCCGCACCGAACAGCGCGGCGCAAACCTGCTCACGCACCAAGCCGAGCACGCGGCTGCACATGACCGCGAGCCCGATGATCCCCGCGGCGCGAGTGTTCAGGCGCTCCGTGCGGTTGTCGGGGGCGACGGCATCGGCGGCGACCAGCGTGGGGTCCAAAGGCGGCGGCGGGCTGGTCCTTGATCTCATTCTGGAGTTTTAAGCCTACGACACCCGGTAGTGTAACGCGTCCGGCAGCGCTCACGGGTCGCAGCGGATGCCTCGACGGGTCGCTGCCCGGAGACGCGTCGCTGCCCGGACTTCAGCGCTTGCGGGCGCCCGTCGATGAGGTGATTTTCCGGATCGCGCCGGCGAGGGACTTCGCCGACTCCGCATAGCCCTTCCAAGCCTTGCTCTTCGCGAGCAGCGCCGGGGCGGATCGCACCGTGAATCGCATCGGGTCGAGTCCGTGCCGGACCTCGCTCCAATTGAGCGGCATGGACACCGGTGCACCGGCCCGCGCGCGGGGAGACAGGGGCGCGACCGCCGTGGCGATGCGATCATTGCGCAGGTAGTCCAGGAAAATGCGGCCCGCGCGCTGACTCTTCGACATGTTGTCCAGATACTTGGCCGGGCTGTCCTGCATCATTTGCGCGCACACGACATGCGCGAAATTCTTGGCGGCCGGCCATTCCACCGCATGGGCCGAGGCGCTATCGAGCGGCGTCACCACGTGCAACCCCTTGCCGCCGGTGCTCTTGCAAAAGGATTCCAGACCCACGGCGCGGAGGCGCTCCCGCATTTCCACCGCCGCATCGACCACCGCGTCGAAATTCACGTCGGGCGCCGGGTCCAGATCGAACACCAGGCGTCCTGCGACCTCGGGTCGATGGGGCGCGCAATTCCACGGGTGCAGCTCCAACGCGCCGATTTGCGCGACCGCGGCCAGAGCCTCGACACGGTCGATCTGCACGTACGGCGCGCGGTCTCCCTTCACCTTCACCAGCTCGAACAGATTCGACATGCCCGCCATCGCATGGCGCTGGAAAAAGCTCTGACCACCGATCCCGTCCGGCGCACGCACCAGCGAGCACGGCCGCCCCTCGATATGCGGCAGCATCGAGGCCCCGACCGATTCGAAGTAGCGCGCCAGATCGAGTTTCGTGACCGGGCGCCCGTCGCCCGCGTCCGGCCACAGGGGCTTGTCCGGCTTGGAGATCGAAACACCCAAGACCGTGACCGGACCCGAACCAGCCGTGCTTTTCCGGGCTGCAGCCCCAACGGTGGGCTTCGACGTTGAGCGCGCCCCGGCCGACCGCGGCCCGGCGGCTTCCGGCCTCTCGTCCACCACCTCGCTCGCGGGCTTGTCCTGCCGCAACCCCTTGAAGGCTGCCTGCCGGATCATTCCGGAATCCGTCCATCCTGCGAACTCGATTTCGGCCACCAGCAACGGGCGCAGCCAACGCACATTGCGCTCCTTGCGCGGGGCGTTTTCCCCGCCGAACGGGCTCTGCTCGACCGTCAGCGTCGTGAGCTGACGCATGAGCTGCTCGGCGGTTGTTCGTGTGTAGCCGGTGCCGATGCGGCCGACATAGGCGAGGTGCCCGTCACGATGGACCCCTGCGAGCAGCGAGCGAAGAGTCCCCGCCTCGGTGGTCCAACCCCCCAGGACAACCTCCTGCCCCGCACGGCACTTGGATTTTTGCCAGCTGTCGCCCCGCCCCGAAACATACGGCGCCGCCAATCGCTTGGAGACGATGCCTTCGAGACCCATGCTGCACGCGGATTTCAACACCGACTCCCCGCTCGACTCCAAGTGGCTCACATAACGTAGGTGTTCTCCCACCACTCCCCGCAGCATCCGCTCGAGCCGAACTTTGCGGTCGTTCAGCGGCAATGTGCGCAGGTCGCTGTGCTTCTCGAACAGGAGATCGAACGCGAAATAGACCAGATCCTCCGATCGGCCGGCGGCCAATGCCGCCTGCAGCGCCGAGAAATTCGGTATTCGCCGCTTATCCAGGGCGACCACCTCGCCGTCGATCAGGCAGTCGGGCAGTTCCGCGGCCTCCCCGGCAATCGAGGAGAATCGGTCGGTCCAATCGAGCGCGCTGCGCGTCTTCAGCGTAGCCCTGCCGTCGACCACGCGAAGCTGCAACCGGTAGCCGTCGAATTTCACTTCGTGCGCCCAGCCGCCCCGCACCGGAGGAGTCGCCACCAGCCGGCAGAGCTGCGGCTCCACGAAATCCGGAATCCGCCTGATCGCCGGCGCCTTGACCGCAGATCTCACCGGCGCCTTTGCCGGCGTATGGTGCGGCGGCTTTCGAGCGCTCGGCTTCTCGACGGCCGGCCCCGACTCCTTGGATTTCCAGACCGCATCGGCCCGTGCGCCCTTGCTCCCCGACAGCATGAACGGCCTGGGGGCGCGGCCCTTTCCCGCCGCGATCTCGCTCATGGCACGACCGGAGGCCACGGAGCGGTCCTCCGCCAGCAGCTCCGCGCCCCCACCGGAGCGCGCGCTCGCGTCGCGGTGTTTGATGAGCAACCAGTTCGTGCGTTTGCCCCCGCTGCGGTCCTGCTTCATGCGCACCAGCACCCAACTGCCGTGGAGCCGCTCGCCGTCCAAGGTGAATTTCAAATCGCCGTCGCGAAGTGCCTGCTCGGGGGTTTGGGATCCCTCGGGGGTCCAATGTCCACGGTCCCATAGCTGGACCGTTCCACCACCGTACTCGCCGGCGGGAATCGTGCCCTCGAAGTCGCCATAGTCGAGCGGATGATCCTCCACTTCCACGGCCAGTCGCTTGTCGGCGGGGTCGTTCGACGGTCCCCGCGTCACCGCCCAGGACTTGAACACACCGTCGAGCTCGAGCCGAAGATCGTAGTGCAAACGGCGCGCAGCGTGCTTTTGAATCACGAACCTGAGGCGATGGGAAGTGGCAACTTTCCTCTCGCCGCTCGGCTCGGCCGTCTTGGAAAAATCGCGCTTCCGGCGATAGGTCGCGAGTGCTTTCTTGGCCATGGCTGCGAACCCCGATCCGTCACCCGAATCGAAATCCACCGATCGGCTTTCCGGCGATGGACCCGCTGAAGGTGCGGATGCCGCGCTCCCCGGATGCGGCGCCGGCGGCGACCATCAATGGAAGGAGATGCTCGGCGCGCGGGTGCGACTCACGCCCGCCCGGGGCATCCCGCCACGCCGTCAGGCGCTGGTCGCGCTCCTGCGGGTCCATGATCGCTTTCTCCAGCCACGCGTCGAAGGCCTCGGCAGGCCCCGCGCCGCCCCCCGAAAACATCGCCGCCAGATTGTGGTAGCTCATGCCGCTTCCGACGATGAGAACCCCTTGGTTGCGCAAGGGCGCCAGAGCCCGGCCGATCGCCAGATGCTGGCTCGGATCCAAATTCTGCTGCAGCGAGAGCTGCATGATGGGCACGTCCGCGCGCGGATAGATCAGCATGAAAGGCACGAACACGCCGTGGTCCAAGCCGCGCTTGGAGTCGACATGGAGATCGAACCCGGCGGCCGCGAGCAGTGAGCGCACCCGCGGCTCCAGGTCGGGCGCACCGGCGACCGGATATTTCAGCCGATAGGTATGCTCGGGGAAACCGTGGTAGTCGAACAGGAGCGTCGGCCGCTCCGCCACGTTGACGGTGGGCTGTTCGGTTTCCCAGTGCCCGGAGATCACCAATACCGCTCGCGGCCGCGCACCGAGGCTCGCATCGATCCCGCGGAGATGGGATGCCAAGCCGTCCCACCGATGCGGATCGTCCGGCGGCGGATCCATGGAGAAACACGGGCCGCCGCCATGCGGGATATACAAGGTCGGCAGCATCTGGAGGTCGTCCACGCGCAGCGAATTCCGGCCGGACCAGAGTAGCCGTCGCGATGGGGGACGTCAATTTCGGCGGCCGCCGCCGGCGATCACACGCTGGCGTTCACCGTACTGCCAACTCCGCTCAGTGAGTGGACCCCGCCGCTTTGAAGATTCTGCAGCAGGTTGTTGAGCAAGTTCTGCAGCCCGGCGGTGGGCGCCGCCGATGTCCCCGCGCTGCCCGTGCCGGCGGGGTCGACCAAATTCTGGTACGCGGCGCTCAAGTTTGCCGTGGCCGAGTTGGCTGCCGCGCCCGATCCGACTTGCCCGACGAGGGTCTGCAAAGCGGACACCAGGTTCGCTTGATACGGCACGCCCGCTGGCGCGGCAATCGCACCGTTGGGCGATGCGGAAGTCGCAGCGGCCGCGCCGCTGGTGCCCGCACCCAGCCCGTCCTGTTTCAATGCCTGGAATAGCGTATGCATGAACGCCTGAACGTTCGTTGTCGCACCGTTCGCGCCGCCCGCGGACGTCGCTACGGTCGCCGCCGTCGACCCGCCGGCAGCAGTCGAACCGGCCGTTCCCGCACTGGTTGCTGGCGCCGGCGCGGCCCCCGAGACAGCGGCGGCGACCGTCTGCCGCAGCGATTGCAGGATGTTGTTGAACAGGGGCATCGCGGCGCCCACCGGTAGTTGACCGATGGGGATGCCGCTCATACTGCCCGTCATGCTCGACGTGCTTGAGGCGGCGGAGGTGCTGCTCTTGTCCGCATGAGCCCCCCGTCGATGGCCATGGGGATGAAAGCCAAAGGTGGAGAGTGCCGTCGACGCAGCGGAGGAGATGGAGCTTAAGCTCATGAGAGTTCCTTCAGCAGGGGTAGGGTGTTCTCACGGGGCGGCAACGGTTTGCCGCCGTGCATTGCCGTCGCGGCCTCGGATTGCCGCCGTGGCGCCGACTTGCCGCCCGCAGGCGGGGTGAACCGCGAATCCGGCATGTTTGCCCGCGTAGGTGGGTCGATCGATCGAATCATGCTCAGATGGAGAGCAGCTTCCATGCCAACGGCGCCCCTGGGAACTTCAGATTTCCGCCCGAGCGCCGATAACGTGAGATCGACTCCGCCTCCACTGGATTACATTATGTCAATCAACGCCATTTCGGGCTTGCAGGGCCGCATAGCAGGGCAATCGCCGCCACACCTCTCACCGGGTACAAGCGGCTTCGGAGGCACGCAGTATTCGACGGCGTACAGCGGGCGAGCGGCCGCCGGAGCGAATCTATTTTCCAGCTTGCTGGCCGCATTGACCCAGGCGGCGGTCGCCGCGCAATCGGGAGCTACGACTTCGGCTGCCACCGGCAGCTCCGGCGCCGCCGCGAGCACCTCCGGCGCTGCCACAAGTTCGACCGGCTCCTCCGCCTCTTCCCCGGCGGCGGCGCAGAACTCGAGCAGCTCGGGCGCCAACCTGTCGCAGGACCTGCAAGGGTTTTTGCACGATCTTTTTCACGCACTTCGGCAGGTCAGCGGCTCCCGTGGCGGCTCGCATCATGCGCATTCGACGGCCGCCGCCACGTCGAACGACATCACCTCCACGGACGACTCTTCATCCGCAGCCGTCCCCGCCGCAACAGCCGTCACCTCTCCCACCTCGCCCACGGCTTCGACCGGCTCCGCCGTCGGCACGACCGGGGCGTCTGCCTATGGGCAACAGGGAATCGTCGCGGCGCTGCAGTCCCTCGTTCAGGACTTGGGCAACAGCCAGCTCATCAGCAGCACCGATTCTGCCGCCACGTTGTCATCGAACACCCTGTCGACGCTCAATTCGGCGTTCCAGAAGTTGATTGGCGATCTCGGCGGCAGCAGTTCGAGCGCTTCATCCTCGGGCTCGACCACCGCCCTGCAGTCCTTCCTATCTAGCCTGCTGCAAAACCTGCAGGGCAGCAGCTCCGCGAACTTGAGCGCGGTCGGCAACAGCGTCAACGCCACCGCTTAGTAGCTCACGCAGCTCCTTAATGGGATGATCCCCGGTTTCGGGGAATCCTCATGCGTGCAGTGCGCCTTCAACAAGGCAAGGTCCTCGCGTTGCTGTTCGCGGGTTACGGTGCGCTCTACTTCTGCCGGGCCGATCTTTCCGTTGGCGCGCCGCTCATCATCGATCAACTGGCGGGGACAGACCCGCTGGGACGTCACGGCATGAGTCATGACGAGGCCATCGTGCGCATCGGCACGATCTCCTCCTTGGGCGTGCTCGCCTATGCACTCGGAAAACTGTTCCTCGGGGGGCTCGGCGATTATTGGGGAGGCCGGATCAGTTTTCTGATCGGTCTCGCAGGTGCGACCGTGTTCAGCTTGCAGTTCGCCGCCAGCAGCACGATTCCGCTGTTCATGACCGCCTGGTTCGGCAACCGCCTCACGCAGTCGATCGCCTGGGCGGGGCTCATCAAGGTTTCTTCCAAGTGGTTCGACTATTCGTCCTACGGCATGATCCTCGGCATCCTGAGCTTGAGCTACCTGGTCGGCGACGCAGTGGCACGTCAAACCATGGGCGTGCTGATCGGACATGGCTATTCGTGGCAGACACTGTTCTGTTATGCCGCCGCCGTGACAGCCACTCTTTTCGCCGCGAACTGGTTTCTGCTGCGCGAGTCCCGGGTTGAAAGCGGTTTTACCGAGGCGCGTACCAACCCGCTCAGCTTGTTCGCTTCCTCCGAATCCCGCGCTCCCAATCTCCGCGCACTGCTCGGGCCTTTGATGCGGAGCCGTGCGTTCATCCTCGTCTGCCTCCTGTCCCTGGGCTGCACCATCATCCGCGAGACGTTCAACATCTGGACACCGGTGTACCTGCGGGACTACCTCGGCTACTCCACCAGCGCCGCAGCCGGCACCAGCGCAATCTTTCCGGCCGTCGGCGCGGTGTCGGTGTTGCTCTCCGGCTGGCTGAGCGATCGGCTGGGCGTCAATGGACGCGCGTTGATTCTGTTCGTCGGACTGATCGCCTCGGCGGCTGCCCTGTTGACGCTGATGACGTTCCGCTCCGGCGATCATGACTCGATTCTTCCATTGCTGACCATCGGCCTGATCGCCTTCTGTCTGCTCGGACCGTACTCTTATCTGGGCGGCGCCTTCGCGCTGGATTTCGGCGGCAAGCAGGCGTCGGCCGTGTCCTCGGGTATCATCGACGGCGTGGGCTACCTGGGCGCCGTGGCCGCGGGCGACAGTGTCGGGAGAATCTCGGTGGCTGCCGGCTGGCAAGGTGTATTCGTTGCACTCGCAGCCGTGAGCACGCTGGCGGCGGTCGGCGCGGGACGGTTGTATTTCATGGGCAGCAAAGCATCCGAACGAGGCAGTCGACTTCCATGAGCTCGCATGGCTCCGTCAAACGGGTGTCCGCGACACCCGACGCCCTGTCGGTCGAGTGGAGCGATGGGACTCTGCACGAGTTCGCCGGCATCTGGCTGCGCGACAACGTCCCGGAACACCGCGACCCGCACAGCGGGCAGCGCTTGGTCGATGTCGCGGACTTGCCGGCCGAGCCGCGCATCCGCTCGGCGGCCGCCCGAGATGGCGGAGTGCAGGTCGAATGGGTCGGCGAGGCGCGCGCATCCTGTTTCGACATCGAATGGCTCGCAGCGCAGGCCGACGGCGTCCGGGTTCGCCGTCCCGAGCTCAGCGTACGTCGTTGGCCCGACGGTTCGACGCTCCGCTCGTCCGACTTCGGCTGGGCGGAACTCGCACACGCGCGGGACGATCAGGCGTTGCGCCTCGCGTGGCTCACCCGGCTGCTTCAGGACGGCGTCGCCTTTTTCTCGAAGACGCCCGCTGATGAGGCCGCTCTATTGGAGGCCGTGAAGCTGGTCGGCCAGGTGGCCGAAACCAACTATGGCTTGGTGTTCGACGTCCGCTCGGTGGCGCAGCCGGAAAATCTGGCCTATTCCGAACTGGGGTTGGGCCTGCATACCGACAACCCCTACCGGGAGCCCGTACCCGGCTTCCAGGCGCTGCACGCGCTGGTTGTCTCGCCGGACGGCGGCGAGAGCCTGTTTGCCGATGGCTTCGCCCTGGCTGAGCATGTGCGCGCCACGCATCCCGGCGACTTTGCGCTCCTCAGCCGGACGGCGGTGCCCTTTCACTACCGCTCCTCGAACGCCGAACTGTACGCGGAGCGTCCCCTCATCCAGATCTCCTGCCGGGGCGATATTGCGGCCGTTCATTACAATAGCCGTTCGGTTGCCCCGCTGGATCCCTCCTCTCCCGCGACCGCGGACTATTATGCGGCCTATCGAAGATTTGCAGCGCTGCTGCGCGAACCTCGCTTCCAATTGAGGTGCAAGCTGGCCGCCGGAGAGCTCGTGGTGTTCGACAATCAGCGCATCCTGCACGGCCGCACGGCATTCTCCTCGGCACGCCATGCGCGCCATTTGCGGGGCTGCTATCTCACACGCGACAGCGTTTACGGTCAGGCCGCGATGCTGCGGCGTGCGCTCGATCAGGGGAGGGATCATGACGGCCATTGAAGAGATACTCGGCCTTTACGCGAGACAGGGGTCCGAGGCCTACTTCGGCGAATGCGTATCGATGACCGAACACGGCCTGCAGGCCGCGCATTTTGCCCGCGAAGCCGGCGCATCCCCGGCGCTGGTCGTGGCGGCGTTGTTGCACGATATCGGACATCTGGTCGAGGATGTGGCGAACGACATTGCGGAGTGGACCGCCGATGCGGCGCATGAGCGGGTCGGCGGCGAGTGGCTGGCGCGGCGCTTTCCGCCCCAGGTGTCGGAGCCCGTTCGTCTGCATGTGCCGGCCAAGCGTTACCTGCTTGCGACGGATGCCGATTACATGGCGATGCTCAGCCCGGCGTCGGTGGTCACCTTGCGGCTGCAAGGGGGACCGATGTCGCCCCGGGAGGCGGCTCGGTTCGAGACGGAGCCGTTCCATCGGGAGGCGGTAATGATCCGGCGCTGGGACGACCGGGGCAAGGTCGCCGGCCTCGCAACCCCGCGCCTCCAGGACTTCGGCCCGATGATCGAGGCATTGTCCCTCGGCTAGACGGGAGCGCAGCGATGGGCGCCGCCAACGTCTCCGACATTTATTGCCACCATGCCGTCAATTGACAATTTCATGTCAGAATCTGTCACATGATCAAGGATCCGTGGCATTTCCCGCGGCCCGCGCTGGCCCGCGCCTATCTGCAGAGCTTCGAGCTCGGCTTGACCGCGGCCCGCGGCCTGTTCGCCCGGCGACGGATGGGCAAGAGCGAGTTCCTCAAGCACGATCTTCTGCCCGCCGCCCTGCACATGGGGTACGCGGCGGCCTATACCAACTTGTGGGACGCCACGGAACATCCCGGGCAGGCGCTGGCGAGCGCCATCCTGCTCGCCACCAAACCACGCGGACTGCGCAGATTCTGGAACGACCTCAATACGCCGATCCGCAAGCTCACCGGCGGCGGCAAGCTTCCGCTCGGCATCGAAGGTTCGTTGGAGGTGGAACTCGACCCCGATGAGCGCGAGAAGATGGCCATTCCCGCAATCCAGGCCGCCCTTCGGGCGGTGGACAAATCGAGGAAACGGCTGTTGCTGGTGATCGATGAGGCCCAGGTGCTGGCGGGCCCCGAACATGCGTCGCTGGCCCACTCGTTGCGCGCCGGACTCGATATCCGCAAGGCGCAGATCAAGGTTTTGTTCGCGGGCTCTTCCGAAGCTGCGCTGCGCGAGATGTTTTCGCGCGCGGCTGCTCCGTTCTACAACTGGGCCCCGGTCGAGCCCTTCCCGCTGCTCGGACGCGAGTTCGTGGCGGCAATGGTCAAGCAGCTCTCCAAGGTGGCGAAACATCCGCTCAAGCTCGAGGACGCCATGAAGGCGTACGCAGCACTCAAGGAGACGCCGGAGTTCTTCCGCTGGTACATCGAGCGCTACGTCATGTACCAGGCGCAGGGGTCCGATCAGGCGCTCGCCTATACCAAGGCCCGCGTCCACGATGACACCAACTATGCCAAGACCTGGAAGGAGTTGAGCCGCGCCGATCGCGGGGTGCTGTTCCTGGCGGCGCGCGGCGTACAGGACCTATATGGCGCGGCCGCGCTCGACCAATTGCGGGAGCGCCTGGGTTCGAAAGACGCGGGCACCAACCTGATCCGCGCATCCATCCGCAGGCTCACGGGACCGAAGCTGCAGCTCATGGCTCGCGTCGATCATGGCGCGTACCGATTCGAGGATCCGGAATTTCAGACCTGGGTGGCGGCGCGGCGCACGGTCGACTGAGCCGCGGCCGGGCACAAATGCCGCGCAGCGCGGAGCGCCATCTCACGGAGCGGATGAGGTCTCGGCATCGATCAGTTCGCGTCCCGCCCCCGCCAGCGATTTACAGCCGGTCAATACCATCGCCACCTCGAGTTCCGCACGCATCGTGCCGAGCATTTTCGCCACCGCGGCCTGACCTCCGGCACCCAGCGCGTAAGCCCACGCTCGGCCGATGAAGCAGGCTTTGGCGCCCAGCGCCAACGCCTTCAACACATCCAGCCCGGAACGCACGCCACCATCCAGAAACAATTCGACATCGGTGCCCACGGCGTCCGCGATGCGCGGCAGCGCCGAGATGGACGATCGCACTCCATCGAGCTGACGACCGCCGTGATTCGATACGACGACGCCCTGCGCTCCGACCTTGGCCGAGTCCCGCGCATCCTCGGGATCCAGCACGCCCTTGATGACGATGGGCCCGTCCCACTCGGCGCGTATCCAATCGAGGTCCGACCAGGTCACCGACGGATCGAAATTATTGGCGATCCAAGTGAGGAAGTCGCTCGGGCCCGCGCCGTCCTGCAAGGCATCCGATATGCTGCCGAGGCTGTGCGGTCGCCCGAGCAGCCACACGTCCCACACCCAACGCAGATGCGTGAGGCCGTCCCAGCATCGGTTCGCCAGCGCCGGGACACCGGTAAGCCCGCGGAATCCCGAACGAACATCGCGATAACGGGCGCCGGGAACCGGCAAGTCCACGGTGAGCACCAGAACGGGACAGCCGGCGGCCTTCGCCCGCCTCAACAGCTCGCGCATGTAGCCTCGATCCTTGAGCACGTAGAGCTGGAACCACGGGGGCGCGGCCTCGCGCGCAACCTCCTCCACCGAACAGATGCCCACCGTCGACAAACTGAAGGGTATGCCGGCCTCCGCAGCGGCGCGCGCCGCCTGCACTTCGCCGCGCCTCGCGTACATGCCGGCCATGCCAACGGCCGACAGCCCCACCGGCATGCTGAAGCGCTGTCCCAGCGATTGGATGCCCGTATCGAGCGTGCTCATGTCGCGCATCACCCGTTGCCGCAACGAGAGTGCAGCCATGTCCTCCAGATTACGGCGAAGCGTCACTTCGCCATAGGCACCCCCATCGATGTACTCGAAGAAGATATTCGGCAGGCGCCGCCGGGCCGCCTCCCGATAATCCGATACCGATGCTGAACGGGTAAGCGAGCTCATGCCGCTGCGGGGGTCATCCGCCGTGGCCCGCAGAGTACGCAACCACCTTCTGTCGTTGTCGGCCCAGCTTTGCGATCCCGAGTTCCACGATGTCGCCGGCCTTCAGATACCTGGGGGACGGCTTCATCCCCATCGCGACCCCGGGAGGCGTACCTGTGGTGATGAGGTCGCCGGGGCTCAACGTCATGAAGCGGCTGATGTAGCTCACCAGCATCCGCACCGGGAAGATCATGGCGCGCGTATGGCCCGACTGCATGCGCTTGCCGTTCACATCGAGCCACAGGTCGAGATCCTGCGGATCGCCCACCTCGTCCGGCGTCACGAGGTAAGGTCCGACCGGTCCGAAGGTATCGCAGCCCTTGCCCTTGTCCCATGTGCCGCCGCGCTCGAGTTGATATTCGCGCTCCGACACATCGTTGACGATGCAATACCCCGCCACGTGATCCAAAGCTCGTTCCTCCGACACATATCGCGCCGTCGTACCGATCACCACTGCGAGCTCCACCTCCCAATCCGTCTTGATCGAGTTCCTGGGCAGCATGATGTCATCGTCGGGTCCGACGATGCAGCTCGTCGCCTTCATGAAGATCACGGGCTCCGCCGGCACCGGCAACTGTGCCTCGGCGGCGTGATCGGTGTAATTGAGACCGATCGCCACGAATTTTCCGACACCGCGGTAGGGTGTTCCCAGTCGCGGCGTACCGCTCACCACCGGCAGCTTATCGACGCCGACTGTCCCAAGTTCTTGGAGCCGTTCCGGCGACAGATGCTCCGGCCCGAGATCTTCGAGCACGGAGCCGAGATCGCGGATCTGACCGTTGTGGTCGACCAGCCCGGGCTTTTCCGAACCGGCCGGCCCGTAGCGGAGCAATTTCATGTCGGGTCCTCGAAATGACGACGCAGGCCGCGTCGCGGGGCGCACCAGTTTAATACGTTGAGACTGCGTACCCGAGGCTGATTCCGGACCTTGATAGCCGCTTAGAACTCGAGCAGATTTCCGGTCCACGACTTCCGGTCCGCGTAAGACGACTGCCGTTCCTTCAGCTTCGCCAAATCCCATCCAAGTCCCTTCGCCTCGGCGAGCGCCTCGGATTGCGCCTCCTCCGCAGCCTTGTAATCACCGCGCGCGGCGTTCGCCGCGGCACGAATCTCCCGCACGCTTGGATCGTGTCTGAAGTCACGATCGAGCTGATCCATCAAGGATAGAGCCCGTCCCGGGTTTCGCACCTCCACCGAGGGATTCGCCGCCAGAATCGCTGCAAGGTAGAGCTTGGCGGAGCTGTTGCCCTGCTTGGCGGCTCGTTCCAGCCAGACGATGGCCCCGGCAACGGCCTCACCGTCCGATGGATCTCTCATCAGGTACTCTGCGAGCGACACCTGGGCGTCCGGCTGATCCGCCTGAGCTGCTTTTTCCAACCAGATTTCGCCTTTGCCGGGTTCGCATTGACAGCCCCGGCCGCGTAATAAGCCGGTCCCAACTTGATACTGGGCATAGGGAGCTCCGGCCTGCGCCGCCTTGAGAAACCATGGCAAGGCTTGCGCATAGGTCTGATGCAATTGGGGCAGGCCTGCAATCATCATCCCGTATAGCATCTGCGCGGAAGGGTCGCCCGACTCGGCCTTGGCTTTCGTGTCGCGTACGCGCTGTTCAAGACCGCCATAATCGTGAATCGATGCGCTGGCGATCACGAAATTATAGAATGTGTTCACGGAGGTCGACACCGGAGTGCCATTAACTCTCGCCGGCAGGTATACCGAACGCAGTACGCTTTCGCGCACGGTCGACTCGAAAAATCCAGCAGGCACTGCGTACAAGATCCGTGGGACGCGCGGGTGGCCGTCCGGCGCCACCGTAAACTCGACGAACACTTCGCCTTGCACACCCCGCTGTTGCGCACCCGGGGGGTACGGGGGGATGAAAGGCTTGAAGGACCTGACCGGATCTCGATCCTGATAGTCGCTGGTGTAGAACATGCGAGGAAGCAAGCGCGCATTCAGCGCGTTTTGGGAATATTGCGCCTGGATGTCCGCCGACAATTTCAACGAATTGGGCGTCAGCATCGGTTCCAATTCGGCCGCGAGCGCGGCGCCCTTCGGATCGCCGTTGCGGGCGGCGAGCGAGGCCCAGGCATGCCCGTAGGTGAGGCTGAGCTGCACGCCCTCACCGCGGGTGTAAAGAACCGCCAGGTTGAACTGGGCTTGCGGCTGCCCGAGCTCGGCGAGTTCCTTGAATTGCTCGAAGGCCGCCTTGTAGTCGCGTTTTTCGTAGGCTATCCCCGCAGAATGCAGATCCGCAAACGCCGGGGCCGCGGCGAGGAGCAGCGCGATAGCAAGGGCCCAACCGGTAGCGACTTTAGGATTTCCGCGGAACATACAAACTCCCGTCGGTCGAATTGCGGTCGATCGCGGCGTCGGGGGAATGAGCCGCAAAAGCGATGGTAGCGCGGCGCTTCGCTCAATTGCTTATCAATCGTTCAAAATAGTGGGCCGCCGGTCTGCGGTAATATCGCGCCAGCCCTCCTATCCAGGACGCCGTCTCATGCATGACCGATTCTTAGGCATCTGCGCCTCCCTCCTGACCCTTACAGCCCTGGCGCCCGTGACTTGCCGCAGCCAATCGGCCGCGCCCGACACCCCCGACGAGGCCGCCACGAGGGAAATCGCCGCCGCCACCACGGAGCCCCGGTTCCTGTCTCCCTGGGTCTCCTATCTTCCCCTGTCTGCCACCGTTCCTTCGCCGCGTGCCTTCCTGCATCGAATTCCCGGGGCGCCGGGGGAGCTCGCGAATTCGGCCACCGCCTATGCCTACAGCCGCGCATTGGCGGCGGCATCGCCGCGCGTCCGTCTGTTCACCATCGGGCGCTCCGAGGAAGGGCGCGACATCGTGCTGCTCGCGATCGCGGACGAAAAGGGCATAGAAGACCTCGACCGTCTGAAGGCGGCGACCGCCGCGCTCGCGGACCCCCGCAACACCGATCCGGCGGCCGCCGACAAAATCATCCAGGATGCCCGGCCGATCTATTACTTCAATGCCGCACTGCATTCGGACGAGACCGGTTCGACCGAAACCATGCTGGAGCTCGCCTACCGCCTCGCCGTCTCCGAGCAGCCCATGATCCGGCGGATCCGCGAGAACATGGTGGTGCTGATCAATCCGGTATGCAATCCGGACGGGCGCGACAAGCAGGTCGAGTGGTTCTATCGGTATCTGAAGGGCAAGACGGACCTCGCGACGCTCCCCAGGCAATCGCCGCCTTACTGGTCGCGCTACGCGTTCGTGGACATCAACCGTGACGCGACGCAGTTGACCCATGAGACCACGAAGGCGGTGCAGCGGATGTTCTTCGAATGGCATCCGACCGTGGTGCACGACCTGCATGAAAGCGTGGCGCTGCTCATCACCTGGAACGGCACGGGTCCCACAAACGAGGACGTCGATCCCGTGGCTTACGATGAGCGCCTCGAGATGAGCTTCCACGAGGTGACGACGCTGACCGGCTTCGGCATGCCGGGAGTCTGGAGCTGGAACTTCGGCGACGATTTCGCCCATTTGTTCATGGATTCGATCGGCCTGAACCATAACGCTCTGGGCCGCGGCTATGAGACCTTCGGCAACGGCACCGCCGAGACGTTGGTGCAAACATCGCCGCCGGATGAAGTGGGCCGCGACTGGTATCGTCCCTCGCCGCCGCCGAGCGAGCCGTTTCGCTGGTCCGCTCGCGACAATGTCAACTACATGGAAACCGCGGCGCTGGCCGCGCTCGATTTCTCAGCGCACCAGTCCAAGACGCTGCTCGGGAATTTCTATCGGACCGGCTTCGACTCATGGCGCAAGGGAGTCGAGCAGGCGCCGTTCGCGTTCCTGATCCCGGACGATCAAGGCGATCCGACGCGCGTCGCGCAGATGGTGTCGCGTCTTATGGCGCAGGGCATCGAGGTACATCGCGCGACGGCGGACATCACCCTTCAGGAAGGCGCCTTTCCGGCCGGAACCTACGTGGTGCGGCTCGATCAGCCGTATCGAAACTACGCCGTTGATCTTCTGTCGCCGAAATTTTATCCCAAGGATGCCGCCGAGCCTTATGACGACATCTCCTGGGAGCTGCCCGCCAACTTTCACCTGTCGACGGTCGCAACGGCGGACCCCCGCATTCGCGATGCGGTGCTCGCGCCCGTGGCAGTCCCTCCCCATCCCGCCGGACACGTTCGAGGCTCGGGTCCCGCCTTCGTGCTCAACGACTCGGGCCAAGAGGGCCTCCTCGAGGCGCGCTTCCGGCTCGCCCGCGTCAAGCTCGAGATCGCCGAGCAGCCGTTCACCGCCGATGGCACGGAATATCACCGCGGCTCGTGGATTTTCCGCGCGCAGCCGGGCCTCGCGGCGGCGCTCGCCGAGACCTCGGCAAGCCTGGGTCTCGATTTCGCGTCCCTCGGCGCGGCGCCCTCCGTGCCTACCCATCCGGCACCCATTCCGCGGCTCGGCATCTGGGTGCCTTGGGCGGATACGGACACCATCGGCTGGGAACGTTACGCGCTCGATCAGCGCCACATCCCGTACACCTACGTGCGCGACGAGGACATACGCAAAGGGAACTTGAGCAAGAAATTCGACGTGATCGTCTATGGACACGTGGACCTGGAGCTCGCGGAGCAGATCGAGGGAATCCCCAAGGCCTGGGGCCCGATGCCGTTCAAGAAAACGGCCGCGACGCCGAGCTTCGGCACCCCGGCCGAGTCGGACGACATCACCGGCGGCATCGGCTACCAGGGCGTCGCCGAGCTGCAGCGTTTCGTCGACGACGGAGGTCTGCTGGTGACCCTCGGCAATGGCACCATGCTGGCCCTGGAGGGCGGCATCGTGCGCGGCGTGCGCCGCGAATCGGGCGGCGTGCCGCGAAGTTCCACCGGAGGCGGGGCCGCCGCTGCCGCGGCCTCGCAGGCCGCCGAGACTCGTACGCCCGGCTCGCATCTGCGCGTATCCTTCGACCGGCCCGACAGCCCCATCCTCTACGGTTATCCGGCCCACACGCACGTGTTCCGCCAGAACTACGCCATCTATGCAACGCCGCGCCGCTGGCTGCGCATGGCGTATTGCACCACCTGCCTCGACGGGCCCTTCGATCCGCGCGGCGTCATCATGGAGTGGGGCGACCGCGACGGCGCACCGCTGGTCGTCAGCGGCCAAGCGTGGGGAGAGGAGAATCTGATCGGCCACCCCGCCATACTGGATATGCCCGTGGGGAAAGGCCGTGTGGTGGCGTTCAATTTCAATCCGCTGCACCGGGACATGAACCGGGGCGATCAGCGCTTTCTATGGAACACGCTGATCAACTGGCAGGCAATCCTCGGGGACGCGGCACGCTAAACGTCGGCCGGCGCGTCGAGGTCGGCGCGGCGGCACGCTACTCCTTGGGTCTTCCCCCAAGACTCTCCACGGTGGCGCCCGCCGGCAGCTGATCCCCGGGCGTCAGCGGCCGTTGCATGGCATCCTCGAGCTCGCCGAGCGCGCGCTGGGCACGAGCCACCGAATCGAGCTCGGCCCGCGCGGCGATCAGATGCTCGATGTCCGCATCGTCGAGCTCGGGCCGCCCCTCTTCCCCGGCGCTCACGCTCTCCCGAACCGTACGCCACCGATTGGTGGTCAGGTCATTCAGGTGCACAGCCTCGGCGAGTTGCTCGAGCGCGTCACGGTACACGGCGAGCGAGCGCTCGCTTTTCGAGATCGCATCAGCCTGGATGGCAAGAAACACCGCCGCCGCCCTGAGTCGCCCCGCCTCAGCCTCGGCAATCGGGCCGCGATTTCGATCGAACATCGGAATGGCTGCAGAGAACCCGACGGTGAAATAGCTGCGCTTCTCTTCATAGGTGTAGCCCGGTCCGATGTCGATATCCGGATATTGCCGGGCGATCTGCAGCCGCAAATCGGCTTCCGCCGCCGCATATTTCTCGAGTGCGCTGCGCACGTCCAGGCGATTGATCACGGCCGCTCGGCGGACCTCGGCGATGGGCAGCGTCCCTGCCGGAGGGGGCATTTCCATGTCGGGCCAGGACAGGCGCACATCCTCAAGCGCGGCCGGGGCAATGCCGATCGCGGCGGCCAGCGCCGCCCTCGACTCGGCGGCTTGGCTCTCGGCCGCACCCAGAGCGGCATGCGCTTTTGCGAGCTCGATATGAACGGCGTCCGCCTGAACGCGGGTGATCTCGCCGAGAGCAGCCATCCGATCGCTCAACTCGACCTGACTCTCCCGGGTCTTCGCCTCCGATCGAAGCAATTCCACGGTGCGCAGGGCGACGATGTCATCGAGCATTGCCGCGCGAACGGCGCTGCGAACGGTCCATGCGGTTTGCGCCAGATCGAATTGCGCCGCACGGAACGAGCTTTGCGCCGACTCGATCCGGTAGCGCCGCTTGCCCGCGGTCTCGAAGGGAAAGGACAGGTCGAACGTCAGCAAATAAGGGCTGGGAATGCCCGGCGTGATTCCGAACGCGGGATTGGGCCGTGCGCCCGCCGTGGTGAGCGCAGCCCGCGATTCCGCCACGCGAGCGCGGGCGGTGTCGAGTTCGGTGTTGAAATACAAAGCGGCCAGAGCCAGCGATTGAAAATCCCAGGTGCTCGGCGGCCATTCTCGAGCACGGTGTCCGAGATACAGATCTGCGAAGGAGCGCAGCCCCGGATCAGAGAGCGAGCGTGCTTCGAACGCCGCCGCGGAGGCCTCGGGGGCGAGCGGCGCAGGCTGGTATCGTTGCACCGAGCATCCCGGCAGAGGCGCAATCGACGCGAGCAGCGCACTTCCTGCGAACAGCGCCCGAGCCAGCACGCCCCGACCCGGAGGCCGCGCCCCGCTCGATTGAAACTGCAACCGCCCGACCGACGCGTGAATGTCCCCCATGGGCCGAGTATAGGACGCGGGCGCAGCCAAGCGAACCTGACCGTCGCGCGAGCGACCCGCGCTAGCCGCCGTCCAGTTCCGAGGCGGGCTTGTCGATCGCCCGCGGCGCAATCACCCGCAACAGATCGATCCTGCGCCGATCGGCGCGCACCACGCGAAACTCCAGATCGCCGATCTGGGTGGTCTCTCCGCGCCGCGGCAGACGGCCGAATTCCTGCATGAGCAGTCCGCCGATAGTGTCGTACTCGTCGTCGGAGAACGCGGTGCCGAAGTATTCGTTGAATTCGGAGATGGGTGTGAGCGCGCGCACGGAAAATTCGCGCTCGCTCTCACGGCGTATCGATTGGTCATCCTCGACGTCGTGCTCATCGTCGATCTCCCCGACGATCTGCTCGATCACATCCTCGATCGTGACCAGGCCGCAGACCCCGCCGTACTCATCCACCACCATGGCCAGATGGTTGTGGCTCACGCGAAATTCCTTGAGGAGCACGTTGAGCCGCTTGCTTTCGGGCACGAACACGACGGGGCGCATGAACTCGCGAATCTCGAACGGCTCGCCGTCGGCGATCTGCAGCCGGAGCAGATCCTTGGCGAGCAATATGCCGAGAATCTGGTCGCGGTCCTCGCCGATGACTGGAAAGCGCGAATGGCCCGACTCGACCACGAGCTCGATCAATTTATCCGGCGGCTCGTCGCGCTCGACGAACACCATCTGGGCGCGGGGCACCATGATGTCCCGCACCTGCATGTCGGCGACGGCGAGGACTCCCTCCAGCATGACCAGTGCATCGCCGTTGAAAAGCCCGCGCTCGCTCGCCTCGCGCAGGTCCTCGATGAGCTCGGGCAGGTCGCGCGGCTCGCCCGACATCGATTGCGTGATCCGCTTTAACCAGCGGCCGGTGTTGCCAGTGGGCTGCTCGGACATGTGGGCTTTAGCATACTCGATCAGGCATCCGGCCAGACATATGGGTTTGAAAACCCAAGCCGATCAAGGATTTGAATCTCTCTGGCCTCCATTTTTTGGGCATCGCCGCGGCCATCGTGATCGAAACCCAGAAGGTGCAGAACGCCGTGAACGGTCAGGTGAGCCCAGTGGGCGGCCGCGCTCTTGCCCTGAGTGCAGGCCTCGCGGGCGACGACCGGCGCGCAAATGACCAGCTCCCCGAGATCGCTCGAGCCATCGGGCATCTTTCCCGCGCCGCCGAATGACAACACATTGGTAGGCCGATCTTTATGTCGATAGCGCGCATTGAGCGTGCGGCTGCGGGCGGCGCCCACCACCCGGATCGAGATCGTCACCCGCCCGGCGCAGGCGCGCGGGAGCGGCGCGCGATCGGCGAGCGCCGCCGCCGCCCAGCGCGCAAACTCGGCGCGGCGCGGCGCCCACGGACGTCTCGCGCCGAAGGTCACGTCCAGCTCGAGCCGCGGCGGCACCGCTCAGGAGCCCTTGGAGCCGTCGTCGGGTGCCTGGGCCTCGTACGCCTGAACGATTCGCTGCACCAGCGGGTGCCGGACCACGTCACGGGAGCTGAACATGGTGAACGCGATGCCGTGCACACCGCGCAGGATGTCGATCACCGTGCGCAGGCCGGATTGTTTGGAAATCGGCAGATCGACCTGCGTGATGTCGCCGGTGACGACCGCCTTCGAGCCGAAGCCGATCCGGGTCAGGAACATCTTCATCTGTTCGTTGGTGGTGTTCTGCGCCTCGTCCAGGATCACGAAGGAGTCGTTCAGCGAACGTCCGCGCATGAAGGCAAGCGGCGCGACCTCGATGATGTTGCGCTCGATCGACTTGGCGACCCGCTCGAAGCCGAGCATCTCGTACAGCGCGTCGTACATCGGACGCAGGTACGGATCGACCTTCTGACTCAAGTCTCCGGGCAAAAAGCCCAGCCGCTCCCCCGCTTCGACCGCCGGACGCACCAGCACGATGCGGCGGACCTTCTCCGACTGCAGCGCCTCGACCGCGCATGCCACCGCCAGATAGGTCTTGCCCGTTCCGGCCGGACCGATGCCGAAGGTCAGATCATGGGTGCGGATATTGTTCAGATACTCGGTCTGATTCGCGCCGCGCGCCCGCAGCGCGCCGCGCGCGGTGCGCACCTTGATCTCGTCGGCCGCTGCTGCACCGTTGTTGCCGGGAACACCGCGTTCAGCCGGCGCCTGCCCCGCTCCGGCCGCGGCATCGCCGCCTTCCATATCGAGCTCCTGGAGCGCGATGTGCACACGCTCGGAATCGACCGGCTCGCGTTGCGCACGGGCGTACAGGTCCTGCAGCACCGCCTCCGCGCGCTTGGCCGCGGCCGGCGGTCCGACGATCTGGAATCGATTGCCGCGCCGACGGATGTCCACGCCGAGCCTCGCTTCGATCTGATGCAGGTGTTCGTCGAGCGGTCCGCAGAGCTCGACCAAGCGCACGTTGTCGAGCGGTGCGAGAACCACATCGCGCGTCGTCGGAACCGAATTCACGCCGGGCTTTCCAACGCGGTTGATTCGGTCACCAGCCGTCCGCGCAGCGAATTGGGCCGCGCCTCGGTGATGATCACGTCGGTGAATCGATTGATGAGTTCGGGAGGGCCGTCGAAATTCACCCAGCGGTTGTTGTCGGTGCGCCCGGCGAGTTCGCTCCTGTTGCGCTTGGCAGGCCGCTCGACCAGCACCCGCTGCCGGCTGCCGACCATGCGCTCCGAAATGGCGCGCGCTTGGACGTTCAAGCGTTGCTGCACGAGTTCGAGCCTCTGCTGCTTGACCTCTGGCGGCACCTCGTCCTGAAAGGAGGCCGCGGGGGTGCCGGGACGCCGGCTGTAGATGAAACTGAACGATTGATCGAAGCCCACGTCCGCGATCAAATTCAGGGTGGATATGAAGTCCTCGTCGGTCTCTCCGGGAAAGCCGACGATGATGTCCGTGGTGATCGAGATGCCCGGTCGGACCGCGCGGAGCTTGCGCAGCTTCTGTTTGTACTCGAGCGCGGTGTGTCCCCGCTTCATGGCCGCCAGCACGCGGTCCGAGCCGCTCTGCACGGGCAAATGAAGCAGGTTGTTGAGTTTCGGCACGCTGGCGTACGCCTCGATCAGGCTGTCGTTGAATTCCAGCGGGTGTGATGTGGTGAAGCGGATGCGTTCCACGCCCGGGATCGCGGCGACGAAGTGGATCAGGGCCGCCAGATCCGCAACGCTCCCGTCCTCCATGGCACCCGCGTATGCATTGACGTTTTGCCCGAGCAGCGTCACTTCGCGAACCCCCTGCGCCGCCAGCGTCTCGACTTCGCCGAGCACCTGTTCGAACGGCCGGCTGATCTCCTCGCCGCGGGTGTAGGGTACGACGCAAAAGGTGCAGTACTTGCTGCAGCCCTCCATGATGGAGACGAAAGCCGTTGCCCCGTTCGCGCGAGCGTCGGGCAAGCGGTCGAATTTCTCTATCTCGGGGAAGCTCACGTCGATCTGCGGTCGGCCGGTTTGCTTCAAAGCCTCGATCAGCGCGGGTATCCGATGCAGGGTCTGCGGACCGAACACGAGATCCACGTACGGAGCGCGCGCCGTGATGCCCTCGCCCTCCTGGCTCGCCACACAGCCGCCGACACCGATGACGACGTGTGGCCGCAGCTGCTTCATTGCGCGCCATTCACCGAGCAGCGAGAACACCTTTTCCTGGGCTTTCTCGCGCACCGAGCAGGTATTGACCAGCAGCACATCCGCCTGCGCCGGATCGTCCGTCCGGGTCATGCCGTTGGCCGCTCGCAGCACATCCAGCATCTTGCTGGAGTCGTACTCGTTCATCTGGCAACCGAACGTTTTGATGTAGACAAGGCCTGACATAGCTCGCCGTAGGCTCACGCTGAAAAGGCCGCTAAGATACTAGGAACCATGGCGATACGTGAAGTTTTGAGAATGGGTGATCCGCGGCTGCTCGAGGTCGCCAAGCCGGTGGCCGCGTTCGGGACGCCGGAGCTCGAGGGCCTGCTGCGCGATATGCGGGACACCATGCAAGATCTCCAGGGAGCCGGTCTTGCGGCGCCGCAAATCGGCGTGGGGTTGCGAGTTGTCATATTCGGCATCGAGGCGAACCCGCGCTACCCCGATGCCGAGCCGGTCCCGTTCACCGTGCTGATCAACCCCGAGCTCGTGCCGCTCGGCGAAGAGATGGAGGACGGTTGGGAGGGCTGTCTGTCGGTGCCCGGCATGCGCGGCCTGGTCCCTCGCTATCGGCGGCTGCGCTATACCGGCGTCGATGCGGCCGGCCGGCCGATCGATCGCTCCGTGAAGGACTTTCACGCGCGCGTCGTGCAGCATGAAGTCGATCATCTGGACGGCATCCTGTACCCCCGCAGAATCCGGGATTTGACCCAGTTCGGCTTCACCGAGGCGCTCTTCCCCGGTGAGGACCCGGTGGACGATTGAGCGCGAATTACGCAACCGCCTTGACCGAGCGATGTCTCGCTGCGGCCCGCGACCCCGGTGGCGAGGGTGCCCGTGTCTACACCGAATTATTCGAGGAGGCCGCCCTCGCACAAGCCCAGGAGAGCGACCGCCGCCTGTCAGGCGGCCAGGAGACCCGGGCGCTCGAGGGACTGCCGATATCGGTCAAGGACCTGTTCGATGTCGCGGGCAGCGTAACCCGGGCCGCATCGATCGCGCTTGCCGATGCACGCCCCGCTGCGGCCGACGCCCCGGCCGTTGCCCGTCTGCGGGCCGCCGGCGCGATCCTCCTGGGCAAGACCAACATGACCGAGTTCGCTTATTCCGGCCTGGGCCTGAATCCTCATTTCGGTACCCCTCTGAACCCTTTTGACCGCCACACGCAGCGCATTCCGGGCGGCTCCTCCTCGGGCGCCGCGGTATCGGTGACCGATCGCATGGCGCTTGCGGCCGTCGGCTCCGACACCGGGGGCTCGATTCGCATTCCGGCGGCCCTATGCGGACTGGTGGGCTGGAAGCCCACCGTATCGAGGGTATCGCGGGTGGGTGTCTATCCCCTGTCGACCTCATTCGACTCCATCGGCCCGATCGCAGGCAATGTCGCCTCATGCGTCCGGCTCGACCAGGTACTGAGCGGCGAAACCGCCCGGGCGCAGCCGCGTCGCGACCTGAGGGGGGTCCGCTTCGCCATCCCGGGAAAGCTCCTCGGCGCCGATACGGACTCGTCGGTCGCGGCCGCCATCGCGCGGGCGCTCACCGCGCTATCCCAGGCGGGCGCGACCATCGCCGAGCAGCCGCTGCCCGAAATCGCGGAGGTTCCGACCGTAGGCGCGGGCGCGGTGATCGTTGGATCGGAGGCCTACGCTTGGCACCGCCAGAATCTCGTCGCCCGGGGCTCGCTCTACGATCCGCGCGTGCGCGCGCGCCTCGAACGGGGTGCAGCCTATTCCGCCTGGGAATATTTGGATGCGCTCTCCTGCCAAAGCGCCAGCATCGAGGCGGCCAAGCGCGCGCTCCAGGAATTCGACGGTTGGCTGATGCCGACGGTCCCGATCATCGCGCCAAGGATCGCCGACCTGGCCAACGACGAGGCCTATGTCGAGACCAACAAACGGGTACTGCGCAATTCTTCCATCGTCAATTTCCTCGGCGGCTGCGCGATCAGTCTGCCCTGCCACGCTTCCGGCGAAGCTCCTGTCGGGCTCACTTTCGCAGGGCTCGGCCACTCGGATCTCAAGGTGTTGGGCATCGCAGCGGCGCTCGAGCGAGCCTTGGAGAGCGCACGCGGGGTCGCTGCGCGCTGACCGCCCCCGAGCTGCCCGGGAGCGTGGACCGCCCGCACCCCCGCACCCCCGCGCCGTCGCTCAGGATCGCGTCGCTCCCGGCTCGAACGGGTTTTGGAGCTGGCCGATCCCCTCGATCTCCACCTGAACCGAGCAACCGTCCTTCATCGATCCGACACCCACCGAAGTGCCGACCGCGATCACGTCGCCCGGCAACAGCGACATATCGTGGGAGACCAAGCTCACCGTCTCCTCCACCGGAAAGATCATGTCCGACAGCGGGTAGTTCTGGCGCTCGACTCCGTCGAGCCGGGTTACCACCCGCAGTGTCGACCAGTTGAGCCCCGTAGCGATGACCGGGCCGATGCAGCCGAAGGTGTCGTAACCCTTCGAACGGCACCACTGGGCGAAGTCTGGGTTCTCGTTCAAGACGCCCATCGCCGTCACATCGTTTACACAGGTGTAGCCGAAGATGTAATCGGCTGCCTCCTCAGGAGCGACATCCTTGCAGCGCTTGCCGATGACGATGCCGAACTCGCCCTCATAGACGACCTTGCCCGCATAGCCGCTCGGCCTGCGGATGACCTCATTCGGGCCGATCGCCGAGGTACCGGGCTTGAGCAGGAACTGGGGATGCGTCGGGGCCGGTTTGCCGATTTTTTCCCCCAGCTCGTGAAAATTGTTCCACAGGGCGACGATCTTGGAAGGCGTGCAGGGGCAGAGCAACGTGACGGCATCCTGCGCGAATTTGCGCCCTGTGGGCTGCTTGTCCGAGAACATCTCGCCTTGGTATTCGAGTAGGTGCGTGCCCTCGACAACCCCAAAGCCAACAGGGCCCTCGTTCGAGCGAAAACGTGCCCAGCGGCTCATGTGCGAATCAGTCTCCTATGCGAGCCGCGATTTTCGTGGCGTGATGGTCGCGCGAAGTATAGCGGGATGCGGCGGCTCGTGAATGCTGCCTCACCCATGTCCGTGCCGATGGTGAATGTCGGGGTAGTGCGGATGGCGGTGCAGCAGCGGCTCGTGGCGATGCTCGTGGGAATGCGGCTCTTCCCCCTTCCAGCCGGCCTCGTGCGAATGCCGATGGTGCGCGTCGTGACCGTGCTCATGGCTGTGGGTGAGCGGCTCGTGCAGATGCTCGTGTTCGTGCCGCTCGGTCAAATGCAGCCAGACGCCGATCGCCATCAAGGCGGCGGCGGCCAACAGCGAGCCCGTGATGGGTTGTCCGAAAAATGCGATCGCGATCGCCGTCCCGACGAACGGCGCGGTCGCGAAATAGGCGCCGGTGCGCGCACTGCCGAGACGGCGCAAGGCGAGGACGAACAGCACCAAGCTCAGCCCATAGCCCACGAAACCCAGCAACAGGATGGCGGCGAGATGCGAGGGCGCCGGAAGCCTGCCGCCGATTGCAAACGCCAGCACGGTGTTGGCACCGCCCGCCGCGAGCCCCTTGGCCGCCGCGATGATTCGAGCATCGGCGCCGGACACTTTGCGAGTGAGATTGTTATCCAGCGCCCACGCGAGGCAGGCGGCGGCGACCAAACCTGAGCCCAAGATCGAGGCCGGCGTGGAGGCGCTCGACGGCCAGGCCAACAACGTGCCGCCCGCCACGATCGCAAGGAAGCCGGCGACCATTCGCGCACTGGTCGCCTCCCGAAAAGCGATCCAGGCGAGCAGCCCGGTGAATACGGTCTCGAGATTCAACAGCAGCGATGCCTGGGCGGCATCGAGACGGCGCAAACCCGTCATCAGCAGCACCGGGGCGACGATGCCGCCCGCCAGGGTGGCGGCCGCAAGCCAGATCCACTCCGTACGGAAGAGTCCGATCGGGGTTCTGGCGCCTCCCCGGACGAGCCAGACCAGGCTCACGCCGACGCCGCTCCCGAGGTAGAGGAGGCCGGCGAGCATGAGCGGGCTGACCCCGGTGAGCAGTTGCTTCGCGATCGGCGTGGTCGCACCGAAGAGCACCGCCGAGGCCAACGCAGCGGTCTGCGCCAGGGGGGAGCCGCGGTGTTTCACGCGCCCTTAGAACGGAATGTCGTCGTCGAAGTCCTCTTTGCCGCCCGCCGGTGCCGGCGACTGATCGTAGTCTTCCCGCGGCGGGGCACTCGAGCCGCCGCGATCGGCGCCGCCGCCCATGCCGCCGCCGCCCGCGCCGCCCCCACGCGCGCCGAGCATCTGCATATTGTCGGCGATGATCTCGGTGGTGAACCGGTCGTTGCCCTGTTTATCCTGCCATTTTCGGGTGCGCAGCTTTCCCTCCACGAACACCTGGGAACCTTTGCGCAGGTACTCGGCCGCGATCTCGCCGAGGCGTCCGAACAGCGCGATGCTGTGCCACTCCGTGCGCTCCTGCTGTGCACCGGAGGCCTTGTCCTTCCAGGACTCGCTGGTGGCGATGCGGATATTCGTAACCGTCATGCCGCTCGGCATCGAGCGGGTCTCAGGGTCAGCCCCCAGATTCCCGACCAAAATGACTTTATTGACTCCGCGAGCCATGACGTTCCCCTCCACCTTGGATGCCGCATATTGTACACGCGCGGGGAGCCCCCATAGGGTGCGTTGACCCCGCGCTCACCGAGAAATGCGCGGCCGGCGGCCTGGCCGCTCGATTCCGGGCGCCCCCGCCCGTCCCTATCTCGCCGCTTGACGCCGGGCGTATAGTAATTGGTTGCATGCAAAATATCCGAATCCGGGGCGCCCGGACCCACAATCTCAAGAACGTCGATCTCGATCTGCCGCGGGACCGTCTGATCGTGTTCACCGGTCTCTCGGGGTCCGGTAAGTCCTCGTTGGCGTTCGATACCATCTACGCCGAGGGGCAGCGGCGCTATGTGGAGTCGCTCTCCACGTATGCACGCCAATTCCTCTCGATGATGGAAAAGCCGGACGTGGACACCATCGAGGGGCTGTCTCCGGCCATTTCCATCGAGCAAAAATCCACCTCGCATAATCCGCGCTCGACCGTCGGGACCGTGACCGAGATATACGATTACCTGCGGCTCCTGTTCGCCCGCGCGGGCATCCCGCGCTGCCCCGATCACCAAATCGACCTCGCCGCGCAGACGGTGAGCCAGATGGTGGACGCCGTGTTGGCGCATCCGGAAGGGACCGCCCTGATGCTGCTGGCGCCCGCCATATCCGAGCGCAAGGGCGAGCACGCGGAGCTCATCGAGGAACTGCAGGCCGGGGGCTTCGTGCGCGCGCGCATCGACGGCAAGGTGGTGGAATTGGAGCAGGCGCCCAAGCTCGACGTTCGCCGCAAGCACACGGTCGAGGCGGTCGTCGATCGCTTTCGCGTGCGGCCCGAATTGACGCAGCGCCTCGCAGAATCCTTCGAGACAGCGCTGCGCCTCGGCGCCGGCGTGGCACGCGTCGCGTTCATGGACGATCCCGATCGCGCCGAGCTGGTGTTTTCCAACCAGTTCGCCTGCCCGATTTGCAACTACTCGCTCACCGAGCTCGAACCGCGGCTGTTCTCCTTCAACAGCCCCATCGGCGCCTGCCCGACCTGCGACGGTCTCGGCACGCAGGATTTCTTCGATCCCGAGAAAATCGTCGCCAATCCGCATCTGTCCCTGGCCGGCGGCGCCGTGCGCGGCTGGGATCGGCGCAATGCCTATTACTTCCAGTTGATTCAATCCCTGGCGCGGCATGCGAAGTTCGACATCGAAGCGCCCTACGAGAGCCTTGCGCAGCAAATCAAGGATCTGGTGCTTTTTGGAAGCGCCGACGAACAGCTCGAATTCAAGTACCTCGACGGCAAGGGCGGAACCCTCAAGCGCCGGCATGCGTTCGAGGGCATCGTCAAGAACCTCGAGCGCCGTTACCGCGAGACCGAATCCGCCACCGTGCGCGAGGAACTCGCCAAGTACCGCTCGTCGCGGCCCTGCCCCGACTGCGGCGGCACCCGGCTCAACCGGGCCGCGCGCAACGTGTTCGTCGAGAATCGCAGCCTTCCCGAGATTTCCGCGCTCTCGGTCGCGCATGCGCTGGACGCTTTTCACGGAATGAAGCTTCCGGGATGGCGCGGCGAGGTCGCGGTGAAAATCGTCAAGGAGATCGGCGACCGCCTGGGCTTCCTGTCGAACGTCGGACTCGGCTATCTCACCCTCGATCGCAGCGCCGAGACGCTGTCGGGCGGCGAGGCTCAGCGCATCCGCCTGGCGAGCCAGATCGGCTCGGGCCTCGTCGGCGTCATGTACATCCTGGATGAGCCCTCCATCGGACTGCACCAGCGCGACAACCAGCGGCTCCTCGACACACTCGTCAATCTGCGCAACCTCGGCAATACCGTCATCATCGTCGAGCACGACGAGGATGCGATCCGCCAGGCCGACTACGTGGTGGACCTCGGCCCGGGCGCCGGCGCACATGGCGGAAGGATCGTGGCACAGGGCACGGCGGCCGAGGTCGCCGAGAATCCCGAGTCGATCACCGGGATGTTTCTGAGCGGTCGGCGGCGCATCGAGATTCCCTCCATGCGCCATCGGCCCGATCCGAAACGGATCTTGCGGGTCATGGGCGCTACCGCCAACAATTTGAAGAACGTCACGGCCGAATTCCCGCTCGGGCTGTTCACGTGCGTCACCGGTGTATCCGGCTCGGGCAAATCGACGCTGGTCAACGACACGCTGTTTCGCGCGGTGGCCACCCAGCTGAACCGCGCGTCGCCCGGCACCGCCCATTTCGACCGCATCGAGGGTCTGGAGTACATCGACCGGGTCATCGAGATCGATCAGAGTCCGATCGGCCGCACACCGCGGTCCAATCCGGCCACCTACACCGGGTTGTTCGCGCCGATTCGCGAGATTTTCGCCTCGGTGCCGGAGGCCCGCGCCCGCGGCTACGAAGCAGGGAGATTCAGCTTCAACGTCAAGGGCGGCCGTTGCGAGGCCTGTCAGGGCGACGGGGTCATCAAGGTCGAGATGCATTTTCTGGCCGACGTCTACGTTCCCTGCGATGTCTGCCGCGGATTGCGCTACAACCGGGAAACCCTCGAGATCCGCTTCAAGGGCAGGAACATCCAGGAGGTCCTCGACATGACGGTGGAGGACGCGCTGCCGTTCTTCGCCGCGGTGCCGACGGTGCAGCCGAAGCTGCAGACGCTGCTCGATGTGGGCCTCTCCTATGTGCGTCTGGGACAAAGCGCAACGACCCTCTCGGGCGGCGAGGCACAGCGGGTCAAGCTGGCGAAGGAGCTGTCCAAGCGCGCGACCGGACGCACGCTCTACATCCTCGACGAGCCGACCACCGGACTGCACTTCGCGGATATCGAGCAACTCCTGGTGGTCCTGCATCGCTTGCGCGACGAGGGCAACACCGTGATCGTGATCGAGCACAATCTGGACGTGATCAAGACCGCCGACTGGGTGGTCGACCTGGGCCCCGACGGCGGAGACGGCGGCGGCCGGATCATCGCGACCGGAACGCCCGATGAGATCGCCCAGAGCGCCTCCTCGTACACCGGTCAGTATTTGAAGGCCGCCCTGGCGCCGGCGAAGCGCGAGCCGGCGGCGCGGCGCAAACGGGCGTGATCGTGTTCGCTCCTCGATTTTGCGGGAATCGCAGCACGGCCAGAGGCGGTTGCGCTTCCACGGACGCGGCGCCCGGGAGATCGCATGGAGCGAACGCCATCAGGCTAATGTGGCCGGGCGTTCTGGTCAGGTGGATCCAGAAACTCGCGTATGGCGAGATTGACCAGCTCCGGTCGCTTGTTGAAGGTTCCGTGGTTGCTCGCCGGCACAATGAAGAGTTGCCCATTCGGCAGATCCCGGAATATCTCGGCATTTTCTTCGACGGAGGAGAAGTCGTGGTCACCAGCCATGACGAGTACCGGAATCGAGATCTTCTTGAGGTCAGCCGGTTCGATCACCTTGGGCTGAAGCCACAGGTCGTAGCTCTTCGCCAGCAAGGTCATCCAGTGATCAGGACCGTCGGGGCTGACCTTCGTGTAGTCTGGCAAAAACCAGGGCGGCAGCCTATCGGCGACCGCGCGAAGATGTTCGGCCAATTGTTGCGGTGACCATTGGGCGCGCTGCTTTTCGTCCGGAGCAAGATTCACGCGGATATTTGCGCCCGAAATTACCATTCGACGAACTATCTGCGGGTGATCTCGCGCGAGAATCAGAGCAAGATTGGCCCCGTCACTGTGTCCCACGACGTCAACGGGACCGAGGCCGAGCTTCTCGATGATGGCTGCCGTGTCCTCCGCCATCATCTGGTACGAAAGTGACCAAGGGCCATCAGGACTGTGCCCATACCCCCGTTGATCGATGCCGATGACCGTGCGATAGGTTGCAAAATAATCCCGTTGCTTCGCGAAACTGTTGTCAAAAAAAGCCATCCCCCCATGCAAAAACACAATTGGCGGGCCGTGGCCGTAAATTTGCGTGTAGAGCTTCGCGCCTCGCACTTCGATGTAGCGTTGGTTGCCGTCGGGACCATCCGCATACGCGCCTGGTGGGACGAGCGCAAGCAAAGCAAAGAATATGGCGCCTTTGAAACTATCCATGGTGTATTCGGCAATCCTGGCAGTTGCTGTTCTGATTCGTCTTGGTTCCGGATATCCGGCGCCGTCCGTCATGGGCGCGCCACGACCCGGAGCCGCCAGTGGGGATTGACCGCTCTGCGGCGGATCGTTGGCTTGCTCGCCTGTCGACAACTATTTTTTGGGAGGCGGTACGTTCGTTGAGAACATATCGCGGAGTAGCTGCCACTTTCCGTCCGCATGCTGCCAGACCACGATGTACTTCCCATGGTCTAAAACCTTGCCCGCCTTGTCGCGCAATTCATATTCGCCCACCTCAGTGGCGGTTGGACCGTGTCCGTAGACGTCGATGGTTTTAAGACCGACGCCGGCGATTCCTGAATCGAGTGCTCCCTGCCAAAAATTCCGAATCGCATCCGCACCCCGAATGGGATCGCTGCCGGCAGGCATCACCTGCCCTTCCTTCGAATACAATGCCGCGAGCCCCGCTCCATCGCCCTTGGCCACAGCCGCCGAGAACTGCGCATTTGCCGCCTCGATCGAGGATCGAACTCCGTCCGCGTAAGCCGCTGGCATCAGACCGAGGCAGGCGAAAAACGCTACTGTGCAAGAACTCTTGAGGTCCGTGATTTTCATCTGATTCCTCCCCGTTGCTTTGTGCCATCTTGCCGCCATCCCGCCTGGAAGTTTGCGCCTGCGGCAACGAGTGGTCAAAGGCGATCTGGCCCTTCGAAAGCATCAACTTTCGGGACGGCCGATAGCGAAGCGGGCTTGGCTACTCGCCCGCCGCGCAGCCGGCACGACAGTGCTGCGTCACCGTGCCCCGCGGTCAGACAACAGCTTCATGGCGTTGCGTGACCCCGCAAGCGTCGCGTACGCGAGCGCCGTGCGCCCACCGATTGTCAGCGGCGGCTGGGAGCCTTCCAAGCCCTGCGATTTGAAGAATTCGGGATTGACGTGCACCGGAGTTCTCTGCCCCATGTCGATCCGCGGCTGCGCCAGCAGCACCCTCATCACCGAGATCTGGTCATAAAACGCAGCGGCCATGAGTGCCGATATGCCGCGCTCCGACGTGCTGTTGGGATCGGCGCCATGTTTTAACAATTCGACGAGAGTCAAGGTGGCTCCGAAGCGGCTGGCATAGAGCACCGCGCCGCACTCCTGCCTGGAAAGATGCGGATCTCGGGCAATCAACCTCGATGCCAGATAATCCGCATCGTGCATGATTGCCCAGACAATAGGACCGGCAGACACTCCGTGGGACTCGTACTCTTCTCGGTCGTGCTGTGGAATCGCGAGCAGTCCGCCGCGATCCAATAACAGATCGACGAGCTCGTGATCGCTCTTGTCGACCAGGGTCAAAGGCGTATAGGGTCCGTCCACGGGCGAGCCGCAGGCGGCGTTCACGTTGGCCCCATGCGCGAGCAGCGCAAGCGCCATCGGCCGCTGCTCGGGGGTGCGCAACACTCGGCAAAGCAACGGCGTGTGGGCGGCCACGGTATTCGGATCGGCACCGGCCTGCAGCAGCTTCTCGGCAATTGCAAATTCGTCGTGGAAGGACGCGGCGATCAACGCCGCACCCAAGGTGGCGGGAGTGACGCGCGCGCCCAGAAGGAGGTCTACGTAGTCGGCATAGGCCTTCTCGATGGCGATCGCGATCGGCGCGGGCCAGGATCCTTCGGCATCCGCGGTAGCGCCGTGAGTGACGAGCAGCCGTGCAACGTCCACGTCGCCCTCGAATCGCGGGGTGTAGAGGAGCGTCGCCAAGGGAGAAGGCGATGCGGAAGGGACCAGGCCCTCATTGGGATCCGCGCCGGCATCGAGAAGGATGCGGATGGTCGCCACGTAACTCTCGAGCGATCGCGGCGGACGATCGACGAACGGGTCGGGAAGCTCGCGTAGATGGACGTAGATCGTGAGCGAGTCGATGGCGGTTTTTACCGGATGCACATCGACCGTTTCACCCGGTTGAGCGCGCAGGTGCGCACCGCCCTCGATCAGCAGCCGGGTGGCCTGCGGGTAGCCGGATTGAATGGCCAGGTCCAACAAACTGAGCCGAGAATTGGCCGACAGCGGCGCATTGGGATCGATACCGGGCAGACTCAGGTAGTGACCGATTTGCGCCACGTCGTCGTCGTGAACGGCGTACTTCAATCGCTCGAAGTCGTTGGCGGCGGGAGGCCGCCCGGCTTTCCAATGGCGCCGCGCGGGGGTGGCGGCGGAGGCGTTGGCCCGCGCGGGCACGACGATGGCGGCCGCGCGCGGCGCCTGCGTGACTTCTTGGACAACGATGCGGGGCGTATTCGCAGCCGCCGAGCGGACTGTCGCGACCCATCCATCCGGTCCCTCGGGAATGCCGAGCGGCCAATCGCTGATCTTGCATGCGCTGAACGAATGCGCCCAGGCGAAGCCGGCGAACAGGAGCGCCGCCGTCCCGACCACCTGGACGCGCCGGACTGCCCATTGCCGGTTGATTGCGTCCTGCATATCGTGAAATATCGCCAGCTCCGACCGCCTCAGCAAGGGCGCGATTCACACATCCAGGGTCGAGCTACGCCGCGCTCCCTCGGCGCTCATCCACGGGGCGAGACGCGGCTCGTTCGTGCTATCTTCTGCCCACTCACAGGCCCTTCAAAGGTCGTCGAATGAAAAAAAACGCCATACCCATCCGAGCCCTCGCCGCCTTCTCGGCGCTCCTCGCCTTCTCGATCTGCGCTCCGGGCTTCGCCGCTCCGTCGGCAGACATTCGCCGGCTCGAGGTGGAATTCAACGCCGCCTACGGCGCCAACGAGCTGGACAAATACTTCGGTTTCTACGCCGACGATGCCATTCTCTGGTTTCCGGAAGGCCGCACCGATGTGCCGGCGTACAGGAAGGAATGGACCGAGTACATCAAGAGCGGCGCGGCCCTCGAGCAGGCGAAGTTCTCGGATCTGCACATCCGCGTAAGCCCGCTGGGCGATACCGCCATCGCCAGCTATCTGTTGCACGTGACCACGCGCGCAGCCGACAAGTCGGTCACGGATGAGGACTTCCAAGAAACCGATGTCTGGTTCAAGACGCCGAAGGGGTGGAAAGTCACGCACGTGCATTATTCCCCGGCGCCCAAGCCCGCCAAGTCCTAGCAGCATCATGAGTGTCGGGCGTGGAGGTCTCGCGGGCGCCATCGCCCGCAGCTCGCTTCCCGTGGTGCGGCATCTGTCCCCGGAGACGGCGCACGATCTGGGTCTTGCCGGATTGCAATGGTTGAGGCCGCTCTGGACCGCTCCTGAAGTCCCGCCGGCGCTTGCCGTCACTTGCTTGGGACTTCGATTTAACCACCCGCTGGGCCTGGCCGCCGGGTTCGACAAGAACGGCGACTTCCTCGATGCGCTCGGAGCGCTCGGATTCAGCCACATCGAGCTCGGCACCGTGACCCCGCGTCCCCAACCCGGCAACCCCCGCCCGCGAATGTTCCGGGCTGCGCAAGGCGTGGCGCTGGTAAACCGCATGGGCTTCAACAACAAGGGCGTCGACCATCTGGTCGCGCGCCTCGAACGAGCGCGCTACCGGGGGATTCGCGGGATCAGCATCGGCAAGAATGCCGACACCCCCATCGATCGGGCGGCGGAGGACTACGTGACCTGCATGCGCAAGGTGTATGTGCACGCCGATTACATCGCCGTCAATGTTTCCTCGCCGAACACGGCGCGTTTGCGCGAATTGCAGGACCCGGACGGGCTGCAACGCGTGTTGGGCTCGCTCCTCGAGACACGGGCGACGCTCGCCAAGGACCACGCGAAACAGGTTCCCTTGCTGGTCAAGATCGCTCCGGACTTGGGTCTGGACCAGGTCGCGGCGCTCGCGGCCGCGCTGCGCTCGCTCGGGATCGACGGCGTGATCGCGACCAATACCACGACCGATCTGTCATCGCTCGGTCCCGCCTGGCCGAGCGATCATCGCGGAGGGTTGAGCGGAGTCCCGCTGCACGCTCGTTCCCTCGCCGTGGTACGACAATTGCGCGCCGAGCTGGGCAGCGGCTTCCCCATCATCGGCGTGGGCGGTATCGTGGACGCCGACCGGGCATTGGACATGTTGCGGGCGGGTGCAAATTTGCTGCAGATCTACACGGGATTCGCCTATCGGGGCCATGCTCTCATCGAGGAGGTGCTCGATGCGCTCTGCGGCATCTCGGATCGCGCCTCACCCGTGCCCGGATGATGGATTCATGATCGGCGAATGCCTCATCGATCAGTTTCAGCGCGACGGCGCCGTGCGCATCCGCCGCTTGTTCACGCCGTCCGAGATGGCCGAACTCGAGGCCGGGATCGAGTTGAACCTCTCGCATCCGAGTCCGCGCGCCAAAATCGCGAGCGCCCCGACGGATCCCGGACGCTTCATCGAGGATTTCTGCAATTGGCAGGACAATCCGCACTATCGGCGATTCATTTTCGATACATCGCTGGCCGAGACGGCCGGCCGCCTGATGCGGGCGAAGACTGCGCGCCTGTTTCACGATCACATGCTCACCAAGGAACCCTCGACCCGCCAGCCGACGCCCTGGCACCAGGACCAGCCCTATTACAACATCGAGGGACATCAGAACGTCAGTTTCTGGATTCCGGTCGATCCGGTGAGCCGTGCATCGACGCTGGAGTTCGTCGCAGGGTCGCATCGCGGGCCCTGGCTCATGCCGCGCTCCTTCATGGACGCACAGGCGAAATGGTTCCCCGAGGGAAGCCTTGCCGACCTGCCGGACATCGAATCGGACCGCGACAGCTATTCAATCCTCGGCTGGGAGCTCGAGCCCGGCGATGCCGTGTGCTTCCACATGCTGACACTGCACGCCGCACGGGGCGTCGATGGCACGCACCGCAGGCGGGTGTTCTCGGCGCGCTTTCTGGGCGACGACATCGTGCACGCCCCCAGGCGCTGGACGACATCGCCGGAATTCCCGGGGCTGGCCGCCGAGCTTGCAGCCGGCGCGCCGATGCATCATCCCTTGTTCCCCGAACTGTGGCGTGCACCCTCATGAGCCGCTCCGCGGCTCAGTGCGGGCGCGTGGTCAGCGCCTTCAAGAACTCGTAGTAGAACTCGGCTCCCTGATAGTAGGAGTCGACTTTCACCCGTTCGTCCTTGCCGTGCATGCGCAAGTCGTCGCGGTCGATCGCCACGCCGTTGATCCCATAGCTCGGGATCCCCGCCATCATGGTGTAGATGCTGTCGGAGGCGCCCGTTTCCATGATCGGCACCACCGGGGTGCCGGGCCAGAGTTTGCCGGCAACGCGGCGCAATGCCGCCATGACATCGGGATTGAGCGGCGGCGGCGTCATTGCCTTACGGTCCGATCCGTGGTCCGACAGCGTGCCCGAGTCGGCCCGGTAGCGGATGGACAGCGCCGGATCGTTGAACAGCCTCGCGAGATCGAGCCTGATCTCCTCTTGCGAATGACCGGGGAAGATGCGGCAGTTGACGTTCGCCTCCGCGCGCTGCGGCAGGGCATTGTAGGCATGCCCGCCGGCGAGCATGGTGGGCACGCAGGTGGTGCGCAGGGTCGAGTTGTAGCGCGGGTCGTTCGACAGTCGCGCGACGGCAGCCTCATCGGGCGGCGTGCTCAGGATGGCGCGCATGTCCGCGGCGGTGTCGGCGGGCTCGATCTTGGCCATCGCCTCGAAGTATCCGCGCGTGACCTCGTTCAGTTCGAAGGGAAACGGCGATTTCTGCAGCACGGCGAGAGCGTCCGCGATGTGATAGATCGCATTGTCCGGCCGCGGCAGCGAGCTGTGGCCGCCCGGATTGGTCGCCAGCAGCTGATAATCGGCATACAGCTTCTCGGTCGCCTCGAACTCGACCGTCAGCGGCCTGCCATGCTCGGTCACCACGCCGCCGGAGTCGGGATTCAAGGCGAACTGCGCATCGACGAGGTCGCGATGATGATCGAGCAGCCAGCTCACGCCGTTGGAAGTGCCCCCCTCCTCGTCCGCGGTCAGCGCGAGGATGATGTCGCGGTCGGGCACGAAGCCCTCTTTTTTCATGCGGATGAATGCGGCCACGGCGATCGCATCGCTGTCCTTCATATCCTGCGTGCCGCGCCCGTAGTAGTAGCCGTCCTTCTCCACGAACTGAAACGGATCCGTGGTCCAATCCTCGCGCTTCGCCTCCACCACGTCGGTGTGCCCGATGATGAGCACCGGCTTCAACTTCGATCCCGGCTTGCCCCGGTAGCGCGCCACCAGGTTGCCCTTCCGATCGTTGGATCCGAGTACCGTCACGTCCGCCGCCGGGAAGCCTGCGGCGAGCAGCCGCTGCGCCATCGCCTCTGCAGCAAGCGTGGTGCTTCCGATAGAATCCGTGGTATTGATTTCGATCAGCTGCTTGAAGATGTCGTGCGCGGTGTCGTGAACGGCCGAATCACCGGACGGTGCGCACCAGGCGATGGGCGCGCCCAGGGCCGCGGCCACGATGGCGATCGACTTCATGCGGGCATGGTGTTCCACTAGCATCTCCTGCGAACCAAGACCAAAAAAGAATGCGAGGATGTCGCTAATGTTCACCCGAGTCAACGCCATCATGCCGCCCTCGCGCGTGCATTCGCATCGATTGTCCGCGCATCGCTCGCGCCCCGCCGCGGTTCGCGCACTTGCGCTCGCCGTCCCCCTCCTCATGCTGGCCCCCAACGCCCGTTCCAATGTCCCGGCCGATCTCGTGCTGGTTCACGGCACCATTCTCACGGTCGACGCGCAGGACTCTGTTGCGCAGGCGCTGGCGGTGCGCGGCGGCAAGATCGTCGCGATCGGCACGGATCAGGACATCCTGCGGCTCGCCGGCGCGCGCACCCGCCGCATCGATTTGCACGGCCGTACGGCAACGCCGGGACTCATCGACAGTCATGCGCACATAGCCGATGGCGGAGTCGCCGAGCTCTACCACGTCCGCTTGAGCGACGTGACCACGGTCGCGGAGGCGGTCCGCCGGGTGCGCGCGGGGATAGCGCACTTGAAACCCGGCGAGTGGCTGGAAGGCGACGGTTGGGATGAAGGCAAGCTCGCGGAGCGGCGCTACCTGAAGGCCGCGGATCTCGACCCCGTGTCGCCCGACAACCCCGTATGGTTGAATCACACGACCGGCCACTATGGCGTCGCGAACACGCCGGCATTGCGCCTCGCCAAGATCTCGGCCAGCACGCCGGACCCGAGCGCCGGTACCATCGACCGCGACGCGAGCGGCGTGCCAACCGGGGTACTCAAGGAGTCGGCGCAGGCCCTGGTGGGCGATCTCATCCCGCCCCCGACGGCGGATCAGCGCCGGGCCGGCATCCTCGAGAGCATCGAGGCGCTGCACCGCGAAGGAATGACGGCCGTCAAGGATCCTTGGATCGGCCGCCCAACCTGGGACGCCTATGTGGGGCTGCTGCGCGAAGGTAAGCTCGCGGAGCGCATCTGCGTGCTCTGGTACGCCGGCACCACGCTCGCCTCGGCACGCGCAGCGCTCGAGGAAATTCAGGGACAGCCGCGGCCGCCGCAGTCCCTGGGCGACGGGCGACTCCTGTCCTGCGGCGCCAAGATCTTCATGGACGGCAGCGGCGGCGGGCGCACGGCATGGCTGTACAGCGACTGGAACAAGAACTCCACCGGCATCGATGCGGGCAACCGGGGTTATCCGTCGGTCGATCCCGAGGTCTACCGCCAGCAGGTTCGGCTGTTTCACGATGCGGGTGTGCACGTCGGCACGCACGCGGTCGGCGACCGCGCCATCGACTGGGTCGTCGATACCTATGCACAGGTGCTGACCGAGAAGCCCACCCGGGGCCTGCGGCATAGCATCATCCACGCCAACATTCCCACCGATCATGCGATCGAGACCATGGCCATGCTGCAAAGCAAGTACGATGCCGGCTATCCGGAAGCGCAAGCTCCGTTCACCTGGTGGATCGGCGATACCTATGCGGGAAACTTCGGGCCGGAGCGGTCACAGCGCCTGATGCCTTTCAAGACTTACCTCGGCAAGGGCATCATCTGGGGGGGCGGATCGGATTACCCGGTTACGCCGCTGCCCGCGCGATACGGGTTGTGGTCGTCGGTGGAACGCGAAGCCTTGAACGGAACCTTCGGCCGCCATCCGTTCGGCACCGCACAGGCGATCGACATCCATGCGGCGCTGCGTTCGTACACGCTCTGGGCCGCCAGACAATTATTTCTCGATGCCCGCACGGGCTCACTGGAAGTGGGCAAGGATGCGGATATCGCGGTGTGGGACAAAAATCCCTACGACATGCCGTCGGCGGAGCTTCGCAATCTGCACTGCGAGATCACGCTGCTTTCCGGCGCGGTCGTGTTCGATGCGCATGATGACCAAGGAGCGCCCCATGGCCAGGATTAGCAAACGCCCCGTGACCCGTGCCGCCGCCGAAGGGGCCGTGCAGACGCTGTTGCGTTGGGCGGGAGAGGATCCTGATCGCGAGGGGCTTCGCGATACGCCCAAGCGCGTGGTGGACGCCTACCGGGATTGGTTCTCGGGGTATGCCTCCGATCCACGGGCTTATCTCAAGCGCACATTCGAGGAGGTCGAGGGGTACGACGAGATGGTCGTGCTGCGCGACATTTCTTTCGAGTCTTTCTGCGAGCATCACATGGCGCCCATCATCGGCCGTGCGCACGTCGGCTATCTGCCCCGGGAGCGCGTGGTCGGCATCAGCAAGCTGGCACGGGTGGTCGACGGATTCGCGCGCCGCTTCCAGGTGCAGGAGAAGCTCACCGCACAAATCGCCACCTGCATCAACGAGGTGCTGAGACCGCGCGGAGTCGGTATCGTGATCGACGCTGTCCATCAATGCATGACCACGCGCGGCGTGCACAAACGCGGGGTCTCGATGGTCACCTCGAGCATGCTCGGCACTTTCCGCGCCGA
>Ga0182016_10000721_pt1 | contig 41123 bp, 45 predicted proteins | sample 712S2MmetaG_FD_120491 | JGI IMG/M metagenome (GOLD analysis project Ga0182016, IMG submission 120491) | Permafrost microbial communities from Stordalen Mire, Sweden - 712S2M metaG | ecosystem: Environmental > Terrestrial > Soil > Wetlands > Permafrost | place: Sweden: Stordalen | collected...
CTTCCGCCGTCCTGGCCCTTTCCAGGCGTTCCTCTTCACGCCGATTGTCTTCTACGTTCTTGGCACGCCGAAACGGACACGTAAAATATACTGGACCCATTGTCTCTTCTCCGGTTAAAAAGGGTTAGATGCTTTGGACGAAAGAAAAAAATCGGTGTGACGAATTGAACGTCACGCTAGCACCAGTACCGATTGCGTTTGTTACTGCTTCGTTGCACAATGAAACCACAAACAGAGAATCACGATTGCGACAATCCACCCAGTGATTAAACAAACCATCGGTCACGTCCTTTCAAGAGCATCTTGCCAGTTGCTTCTCCGGTGTCGGGATTGATCCCTGTCCACTCGCCGATTGCATTCTCATCAGTGTAATAGTCGTTGGTAGACTCCAGAATGGGGATGCGGCGAGACACGTCGTCGGCAATGCCCTGTAGCAATGTCAACCGATCGCATTTCACGTCCACGAAGGTAAATGGGCCACTATGAACGATAAGACGATACATGAAAGACTCCTGTAAGGGAATTTTGATTCATTCATTCTACGCAAAGAAATATACCTGATGAACGCGGGAAAAGCAAAAAAGAATTTCTCAGCTGATAGTGGGGGACCATTATATTTTAACTAATGCGTATGAAAAATAATAATAGTATATATATAGAGGTACGTACATGTATATCACATGTATGTGTACGGGCCGACTACTCAAAACAAATGGTCGGCCAATATCGCACTACGTAGTTCTACGTAGTGTCAGCATTCGCGGTTAAGTCGTTGTGATTACTGCACTTATGACGCGAGTCTCGAATCACGCTGTTAACCACGACATTATGACGCATCTACTTGCATCATTGCCGTCCCATAATGAAGGTTATGTTAATCGGCCATATACATCTGCTGATCCTCATATGATGTAAGTGCTTGCTGCTGCTGAGGATAAGGATGTTGGGGCGGTCCTACCCTAAGGACTCTGAGGAGGGGACTCCGGGGTACTTAATAGTCAAACGGCAACTATCTGCTAATTGATGCAACCAGTTAGGCCGTTTTCTCGCGAATGATGCAACCAACCAACCCGACTGACCCGGTTGCATCCCCGCCTAATTGGTTGCATCATCCCTGGGAAACGCCGGCCATGCAACCAACCAACCCGCCTAATTGGTTGCATCCCCGCCTAATTGGTTGCATCCGAAGCAACCAGTTAGGGCCGTTGGTTGCTTCAGATGCGACTACCTGGTTGCATCATCGCACAGAATCGCCGCCCGGTCCGGCTCTAGCCTGGTTGCATCCGTGCCTATTGGTTGCATCCCCGCCTAATTGGTTGCATCCGAAGCAACCAGTTACCCTGTGTGCAAGCAACCAATAGGCGAACTGGTTGCTTCGCGGCACGGCTAATTGGTTGCATCATCACATAGAATCGACACCCGGTCCGGCTCTAGCCGGTTGCATCCCCGGCTAATTGGTTGCATCCGAAGCAACCAGTTGGTTGCTTCGCTTTTCCTGCTTGCTATCCAGATGGTTGCATGGTATAGTTACATCGTACAGGGACCCCTAAGAGAGAGAAGACCTATGCCAACACGAATACCGGAAATTGTCCAAGCCAACTCGGAGGCCATCTTGCTCGATTATCGGACAGGAATGCCCTCCGGCATGATTCAGAAGATGTACGGTATCGGCCGGCAGGCACTGCGGGGCCTGATCTCCCGTACATCAGGGCTCGAACCCCGGCCTGTGGGAAATCCGCATTTCGCCCTCCCCTCCCCCGCCTCTCAGGATCAGACGGCCACTTTGCGTGCGGCCGTGCTGGAGGGTATGCAGGCCCCCGCTCGTAAAGAGCCACCCACAAGGAAGTTCGTCGGGATGCGTGAAACCGGCATGTCCCCCGGCCGGGTGGCTATGGAGGCGGAATTGGCACGTCGGGCTCAGCAGGCTCCCACTCCCACTCCCACTCCCACTCCCGCCCCTGCCCCTGCTTCCTCTTCCTCTAAGCCGCCCAAAGGTGCTCGCTGGGGCGATCCCGTGCCCCACGTCGTTGACTACAAGCCCTGTGCGTGGTACGCGGATGGGACACCCAAGGAGTTGACAAAGGAGCAGAAGTACGTCCATGATTTCACGCACAATCAGTTGGCTGAGGAGAAGGCCGCTGGGTACGTGTCTGACGTGCATGTGCATTGATGGTGCGATAGTGCGGACCCATTACCTTTCAACCAACTGTGAGAGAGAATGAAGGATACTATATAATAGGGGCACATGTATGTAGCCTGGGACTCCGGGCTATAATATCAAGGATTATCGCACCAATGACTCAGCCCACCCACCCACATCCCACATCCCGCCCGGTACACCCGGCATCCACCTTCGCACGGATCGTGGACGCCGGCATGGAGGTAGCCATATGGACGATGATCTGTATCCTGGCTTGTTTCCGTATTGGTCCCTCGGTTACGAAATGGACAGCCCCTTCGACCCAGCCAGTGGCCATCCAGGCCCCCGGTGACATCACCCTGATCCCAATGGACACCTGTGCCGCTGACCGCGAGGGGTTCGAAGACTGGTGTGAACTGATCTCCCGCGAGTTTCCCCAGGGTGCGATCGTGATCGTTGGTCACGGCAACGACACCCTCCCCGGCGTATGGAGTATCTTCCCGACCTCCGACGACCCGCCCTTCGAGATCAAACCCTTCGCCCAGTGCCCCCTGTCGCTGGAGTGGCTGTGTAAGATGATTCGCCACGATGACCCGCTCACCCCGATCGTGATCCTCAGTTGTGACCCCCACCACGAGAAGATCACTGATATCCCCGGCGTGTGGCAGGCGACCGAAAGTATTTGGATAACTCCCGACGCCTACGAGTCTTCCGTTGTGGTACTGTGCCGGTCTCTCACCTTCCCCAACTGCGTCGGCACCCTCGATAGGTTCCAATGCTTCTACACGGAGCCCGCCACAAAACCATGATCGCCAGTGTTCTAATCTTCGCGGTCCCCATCGTCGGGTTCATGCTATGGGCATGGTGGGAACGTCGTAATTGTCGTCGTGCCACCGCCAGAGAATACAGGATGCTGCGGATGGCCCGGTTCAAACGTTGGGCTCGAACCCAGCAGTACGCCGGTCCCGATCAGCTTCAGCCCCGATGGGAAACCTTTAAGTAGAGGTATGCTATGAGTTTATGGAGTGCCTTCACCGGGATTTTGGGCCAGGGCTTGGCCATCGTCACGGGCAAGATCGGTGTCAACGTCGATGGTACGACAATCACGGTCAATGGCAGCAACCAGCTTGTTGCCTCCGGCGGCGGCGGTGGGCTCACTGTCATTGGGCCTTTCGAGTATATCAATACAAACTCCCTGACTGACTACAGTAGTAACCTTTACTACAGCACCGGAGCGTTACTGGCAGATAGCAACGGATACCTTTACTACAGCAACGACAACCACCTGGCAGATAGCAACGGATACCTTTACTACAGCCTCGGATCGGTACTGGCAGACCCCAACGGACGCCTTTACTACAGCACCGGCAACATACTGGCAGATGCCGGCGGAACCCTTTACTACAGCACCGGCAACATACTGGCAGATGCCGGCGGAACCCTTTTCTACGGCAACGACAGCCACCTGGCAGATGCCAACGGATACCTTTACTACAGCACCGGCAACCACCTGGCAGACAACAGCGGAAACCTTTACTACAGCAACGGCGACATACTGGCAGATGGCAGCGGACGCCTGAATGCGACAGGAATTAACTTTGCCTCATCACAGACGACCATTAATGGCAGTACATCGGGCTCTACCGTGTCCAGCATGCCATTTCAGGGAAGCACCTACAAGAAGGTCGTGATCTACGTCAACGCCTTGGTCAATGCAACTTCCACGTCCTATACCTTCCCCACGGCGTTTACAAAAACACCCGCTATTACATACGTCCCTAGCGGGGATGCCGCCCTGATAACCCTAAGCACCACTGTAGTAACCTTTGCTGTTGGCACGTTTGTCAGCGGCTTCGTTACCATTGAAGGATACTAACTATGTCACATATCATCAACACCGGCCCTCTCACTCCGATCCAACAGACGGCGGCGAGGTACGCGGCCCAGGCCAACCAGCAATGGCTTCAGTTGGCCCAGTTGTTTGCCAACCTCACCAAATTTATCTACAGCAACCCGGCCGGACCCCAGGCGGCTTTCGACGCCTTCGGTACGTCAGCCAGTGACTTGTTCACGATGGGTGCTGCCTACGCGGCCCTCGTCACTGCGTATACGGGCGTGGCTCCCGTGTCTCCTATTCCAGTCGGGGCCACCGTCGTCCAGAATGCGGATGGCACCGTTACATACACCTACACCGCCCCGGCGACTCCCGCAACCACCTAATCAGGAGATACTATGGCCTCACAAGGCATGCTGAAGGGCGAGACCGTTCGCCTCGCATTGGATACCACTGATGCGTACACGGCGGCTCAGACCGTCAACGTCTATGACTCGAATGGCCTGGCGAGGGCCATCCAATCGTGGGAACGCCTCTGTATCGACAGTATCGACTGTGATGTTGACGCCTCGGCGGAACGGGCTGCGTTGCTCGATCTAGGTTCCGGCACGGCCACAACCAGTGGGCAGTTGCTCGCCAGTTTTGCTTTTGGCGGCGTGGGTGAGTTCCACGTTGACGATGAGGGGATCAACGTGAGCGTCGGCACGACTCCCACGATCAGTGCCCAGGCTGCCGGCGGCATTCACTTCATTGCCAATGCCCGTGTGGTGAATGGCAAGAGCCAGGGGGTTCGTCCCTTTTACAGAGAATTGCTCACGCCAGGCGGTAACGTGGGTGGCCAGTGACCGAAATCCTTTGCTAGACACGAGTTATGAGAGATAAAGAGAAATACACTCAGTATGGTCTGATAGTCGAGGAGTATGATGCCCTGCTCGCCAAACAGGGTGGATGCTGTGCGGTATGTCATAAGCCCGAAACACTCCGGATCAAAGGGCAGCGTGTGGACTTAGCCGTAGACCACGATCATACGACCGGCAAGGTGCGGGGTTTGCTTTGTCACCTTTGTAGCCGGGGGTCAGGTTTTTTTCAGGGTAGTCCTGATCGGTTGCGGGCGATGGCCGCGTACCTGGAGCGACATGGCCAATAGACCCCCACCCACCCGACCGCCCGCGAAGTCCAAGGTTGATACTCTCCGCGAGATCGGCCTGGAAGTGCATTCCCATGATGAGCAGGGCCGGCCGATTTCGAATCAGGAAGCCCTCTACCGCCAGATGTGGAAACTTGCTTTGGGCTACACCGAGAGCGTGCGTGACGAAGGTGGATACGCCCATGAAGTTGTTCACGAGCCGAACCTGACGATCTCCAAGTCGCTGCTGGAACAGATCGCGGGTAAACCAGGTACTGCACAAGTCGAAGAGAAGAAAGGCCCCTCGGCCGCTGAACGGGTCCGGGCCTTGGCAGTCGAACGTGTAAACGCCATCAAGACATGAACTCTTTTGCCTCACAGCCTGATATCAAAGAGCCGGTCCTGGCAGAGTCCTGGACCTGCCCAATCACGGGTATGCGGGTTCCCTTAGACCCAACAAAAAACCTCCTGTGGCGTGCGGACCTCCTGGAGATGGCGGAGAGGGACCCGCTGCTCCAGACTGATCTCTACACCGCTTGCTCCTTATCGCCGGAGTTTTTCGTCCTGGCGTTCTGTTTCACGCTGCGAGTGTTCACCGTCGCGGATGACGGCACACTCCAACAGGCCGTGGAAAAGCATGTGCCGTTCTGTCTGTGGCCCGAGCAAGCCAAACTCTTTGAGCGGCTGATCCAGTGCATTGAAGACGGCGAGGAGAACCTGACTGACAAGAGCCGAGACATGGGAGCAACCTGGCTACACACGACCGCCGCCACCTGGGCTTTCCTGTTCAAGCCGCACACGTCTGGCCTGTTCATCAGTCGTAAGGAAGACGTGATCGATCAGCTTGATGGCATGGTCAACTCATATCCCAACGGCCGGCTCGCGGACCCTGGTACTCTGTTCGGCAAGATTGACTACCTACTTAACCGGCTGCCGGCCTGGTTTCTTCCACTCATGGGCCGGAAGAAACTGCATCTTGTGAACCACAGTAACGGCTCGCGTATCGATGGCGAGTCGAGCAACGCAGCGGCAGGTAGCTCTGACCGTCGCGATTATATTTTCCTGGATGAAGTCGCCAAGATTCCCGAGGCGGAGTCCATCATCCAATCCACAAAGGCGGTGACAGCATGCCGGCTATTCTGTTCAACCCCCCTCGGTTCGGGTACAGCATTCAGCAAGTTACGACTGAGTGGTATGGTCCCAGTATCGGAACTCATGTGGTGGACGAGCCCGGAGAAAGCGAAAGGGTTGTACGCGGCCCAGGATGCCCTGGGACGATGGAAGATGCGATCCCCATGGTACGATGCACAGTGCCGGGCATCCTCCCCGAAAGAGGTCGCTACTGAAATCGACGCTGACCACATCGGAAGCGGTGAACGGTTCTTCGAGGAAGCGATAATCCTGGAACATCAAAAGTTGCTGGCCCGACCGGCGAGAGCAACTATCACGATTGCCTTTAAGAAAACGATGACTGATGACCTGGTCGTGAAGGCGTTGCGTACTGCTGATGTCACCACCCTCAGCTACAAGAGTGCATCTGGACCATGGAAGACTTGGTGCCCCCTCATCGGTGGCCGACCCGAGCAGGGAAAGACCTACACGGTCGCGGCGGACATCAGCAAGGGTCAGGGTGCCTCAAACAGCGTGTGCGTGATTGGCTGCAATGAAACCCACGAGAAGGTAGCTGAGTATGCCGATGCCAACACTCCACCTTATGAGTTCGCGAAGATCGTCGCCGCGGCTGCCCTTTGGGCCGGGGGGCGAGACAAGAGGCCAATGGTCATTTGGGAGAATAACGGCGACCCTGGCGTTGACTTCCAGCATGTGCTGGTACGGACTTTTAAGTACCCCAACATTTATTTTGATCGTCAATCAGGAACACTACGACAGAGAGTGGGAAAACGGTATGGCTGGCGTAGCAACACGGATAAGAAAGCGGAAGCGTTGGGTCTACTTCGTCGAGCATACGCGACGGGTAAGATCATTGATCGCTCGTCCCAGTCGCTTACGGAGTGCCTGTCTTATATCCATTATGACGGTGGTGGCATTGGTCCGGCGGCTTTGGTCAGTGAGCCGGACGCCGCCCGCAAGGCCCACGGTGACCGAGTCATCGCAACTATGTTGCTGACCTGGGTGTGGGGGAACTCCGGCGGCACAGTACGCCCTGAGAAGTCCACGACTCCCGAGAGATGTTTCGGTCATCGCCTGGAGCAATGGCGGAAGACCCACAAAGAGGCCAAGGATGGTCTACCACGGATCGGGCAAGTTCTGCATATGGATGGGAGCTATGTATGAGTATCCTGGATGACATCAAGCCTCAGAAGTTTCAGCAGACGGTACAGCGTGGAGCCGAACGCTTGGAAAAGTTCCGAGCCGCACGGGTTCACTTCCTGAAGGAGTACGTTGGGGCATGGTACGATTGCTCGTCGGGAACAGTAGGGTCGCGTCCCATTAACCTGATCCACAACGCCATTCGGGTGTTGCTCCCTAATCTCGTGATGAACTTCCCGAAGCACACTATCGAGACGCCGTACCTTGCGGTTCGGCAATACGCAAACTTGTTGGGACTCGCCCTGGACCAGCATGATCGGAAGATCAACATCCGGGACATATACCGTCGCTGCATTGTGGATGCTATGTTCACCCTCGGAATCTGCAAGACAGGACTCGCCCAGTCGGACAGCGTGTACGTCTTCGATGATGAGATGGGCCAGGACACCGTGGACAGCGGGACCGTGTACACCGAAGCCGTGGACTTTGACAACTTCGTAGTCGATCCGTCGAGTCGGGAGCATATGTTCCGGGACGCTACATTCATGGGCGACCGGATCACGCTTCCTCGTCAGATGCTGCTGGACAGCGGGCTCTACAACAACGATCTCATCGAGCGTCTGCCTCGTGCTGGTGGAAAGGTCCAGGAGGGTGCGGCCGAAGACCTAAGCATGAAGAACATCCAGAAGGATGCAAACTATGATCTCCAGGATGAGGTTACGGTCTATGAGATTTTTGTCCCAGCCGCGAACTCCATCGTCACTATTCCTGGTGACAAAGACGTAACCTTTGACGACTATCTCCGAGTCGCTGATTACTACGGGGTTAAAGAGGGGCCATATACGCTCCTCTCCTTCTCTCCTCCCGTTCCTGGAAACCCTCTACCTGTTCCGCAAGTCGGGATTTGGTATGACCTCCATGTTCTCGCAAACCGCATGGCCAAGAAAGTCGTGGAGCAAGCTGAACGGCAGAAGGATATCGTCACCTACAAGCGGGCCTCGGCAGACGACGCGGAGAGTTTGAAGGATGCCGGCGACGGGGAAGCCGTGGCTGTTGATGATCCCGATGGCGTCAAGACTATAAGCTTTGGAGGACAGCAGAACAGCAATGTGAACCATCTGGCGTCCCTGGAGCAGTGGTTCAACATGATGGCGTCTAACCCGAATCAGGTCGGGGGCCAGAACATCGAAGCCAAGTCCGCTACGGCTGCCAACATCCTTCAGGCGAATAGCGGCGTTGGCCTGGAAGACTGCAAGGACGCCTTGTACATCTTCGCCGCATCCGAGGCCCGCAAGCGGGCATGGTACTTCCACACTGATCCCCTGATGAACGTCCCGCTTACCCAGCGGCAGCTTCAGCCCGGCGGCATTCAGATTGGGCCGGCCGGAGTACCCTGGATGGCCCCACCTACGATGCAGGACGTTCAAGTTATCCTGACCCCTGAACAGAAGGCGGGGAACTACATAGACTTTGTGTTTACGATTGAGCCCGAGTCGATGGGGCGGGTGGACAGCAAGGTGCGTTTGCAACAGGAAATGTCCCTGTGTCAACAGGTGCTGCCGGCGGTAATGGCGGCGGCTCAAGTCGGTATGTCTATGGGTATGCCCCTCAACGCCCAGGCCCTATTGCTGCGGATGGCCCGCGACATGGGGATAATGTGGATGGACGAAGTTCTCTATGATCCCGCCTTCCAGCAGCAGATGGCAATGCAGATGCAGATGGGTATGGGGGCACAAGGACAGAACGGCCCCCAGAAGGGGCAGATACCCGGCCAGCCAAACCCTGGTCTGTTGAACGGTGTTTTGCAAAACGGGCAGCCGGGTCAGGTGCAGGCTCCGCCTCCTGGTCCGCAAGTGCAGCAGAATCAAGGGGCACAACAAGGGGCTCAGGAGTCGCAGAGATTCGTGGGCCGAGCTTTGAATAATGCTCTTAAAGTGACTCCTCCAGGCCCGCCAACTTTACCCTAACGGAGAATTTCAATGGCAGCAGAACAAGAAATGGCAGACAGTAGCGAGACACAGGACATCATGGACCCGGACCATCCCGATCACTACAAGGTGAAAGCGGACGCACAAACTCTTCAGGATCACGCGGATATCACCAGTGATCCTCCCCGGCACGCCGCTGCCCACCAGTTCCTTCAGAACCAGGTGAAGCAGGGACAGGTTGCTGTGAAGTCTTCAGCCAAGTCGATGCACGGCAAGGTGAAGAAAGGTCTGAAGGCTGCCTTCCCGGCCGGCGGCAAGACCCCATTTGAGAAGGCCGGTGCCAACAGTATATCCCAAGGCGATAAGGCAGAACAAGGAGACTGACCATGAGTAAGAATTGGATCGCGGGGGCAGTCAAGCATCCGGGTGCGTTGCACAAGCAACTCGGTGTTCCCCAGGGAAAGAAAATCCCCGCGAAGAAACTCGCCAGTGCCGCGAAGGCCGGCGGCAAACTCGGTGAGCGTGCGAGGATGGCCAAGACGTTGAAAGGGTTGAACCATGCCTTTCCGAAGTGAAGCACAACGCCGGTACATGCACGCCAACATGCCGAAGATGGCGGCGGAGTGGGAGAAGGAAACCCCCAACGACGCAGCCCTTCCCCGGTATGTCAAGGGCAGCCCAGCCGCGAAGAAGCGTGTAAACGTCTCGCGTGGACTTCGTAAGGCCTTTCCTAACCACTGAGAGGAGCAATACTTATATGCCGATTTACGAATATGTCTGCCGGGATTGCGGTCATGCCGACGACGAATTTCAGAAGATTGTCAGCGATCCTTTGGAGGTCTGTCCAGTGTGCGGGCACTCAAGTTATCAGAAGCAGGTGTCAGTGCCGCATAGCGACCTGATCGATTTTCACACCCCCATTCTGATGCACTCCATCGGGTGCGTAAGTACGGACCAGATAAGGGATATGCAGAAAGCCGGCGTCGAGATAAGCGATGATCCCAACGACCCGGAGTATGGTATCCCGAAAGCAGTAAACCGCAAAATGAAGCTAACTGCTTTGAAGGTCGCGGGTTACGTCGAGCGGAAGTGACCATGTAAAAATGAACGGCTTGACAGCGTCCGATAATCATGGTAGAGTTACATCGTAGAGCAGGAGAGGAAACTTATGGCAGATGAAGTCGAAACGTCGGCAGCGGTTGAATCAGCCCCTACCCCGACCACATCCGATCAGGCGTCTTCAACGTCCGTTGAAGCCCCGAGATCAACTGAAACCGAACGAAGTGCTGTAGAGGCATCGGTCGGTTCCAAATTTTCCAGCGTGTTCAAAGACGCCGACGATGAGCAAGTCGTCGAGACGCCGGCCGCAACGGTCACTGATCCGAAGACCGGCGAAGAGAAGCCAGCGGAAGCCCCTGTCGAGACGGCTGCTACTGAGCAGGCCCCCAAGCCTACCCCCAGTGCCACCCCCGCCTCCCAAGTCGTTCCTGCGGCGTATGCCCGTAGCCTAAAAGCCTATGGGTGGACGGAAGATGAAATCGCGTCGGCCTACAAGGCAGACCCGGCCAACTTCCTCCGAACCGCGTCCAAGTTTCATGAAAACCGGAATGAGGAAACTCGCCGGATGAGTGAATTGGGCCGTCTCGCCAAGCAGCAATCAGACGCCCAGGCCGCGACCAGTACCCCGCCGCCTTCCTCGGTGCCGGAGAAGTTTTCCGTCATTGACATCGCGGCCCTGAAGAAAACCTACGGCGATAAAGAGCCGTTCGTCCAGCAGCTTGAACAAGTCAACAAGGTTGTTGAATTTGCAAATCAAGTGATGCCCTGGATGATGCAATCCCAGGCACGTCAGCGTCAAGCCGAAATGCAGACACTGAGTACGCAGATTGATGGTTTCTTCGGTGGGAAAGACCTTGCCGGCTACTCGGAAATGTACGGCAAGACTGCTGCGGACTTGAAACCCGAGCAGATGGCGTCCCGACAGAAAGTGCTGGAGACTGCGGACCTGTTGATCCGTGGGGCCAGAGTCTCAGGAAGAACGCTGTCATTGGATGACGCCCTGACCATGGCCCATGATTCTGTCTCCGGTCCCGTAAAAACCCAAGCTGTACGGCAGAAAATTGTCGATGCAGCGAAGACCCGCAACGCCGCGATCAGCCTCAAACCCAGCAGTCGATCCAGTTCTTCGAAGGGCAACGCCACTCGTAAGGATCTGGAAGGTAAAGTTGGGAAGGGTCTGGCCACAGTGTTCTCGGGGCAATAACGAAAAGAGCTTCCCATGGCCGTTGACCAAAGTGCCCTTGCCGATCTCATTGCAACCACTCTCCGCGATCTGCCGAAAGGCGAGTTTGAGGTTATGTGGGACTCGCAGAACTTCAAGTTCTGCCAGATTTACCAGGAAGACAAGCGAGCGATTGACGGTGGTACGTCGATTCAACGCAACGTGATTCTCGACCGTCATGGCCGTGCTCACTATCGCCGGCTGTATGACACCGACCAGCCCACTGTTGACCAGAGCCAGTTTCAGATCAACGTCCCCTGGACGCAGATCGGGACTGACTATTCCTGGGACGTTCTCGAAATCATGCGGAACAAGAACAGCGTGAAGGGCTTTATCAACCTTATGGAGTCCCGTCGCGTCGAGCGCCTATGGGACCTGGCGGAACTGATCGAGACTCGCGGCTGGGCTACTCCGGTGTCCGCGACCGATACGCTGTACCCCTACGGCATTCCGTACTACCTCAACTTTCTCAACGCCGGTGCCACCACGGGCGGGTTCTACGGCCAGACAATCCGCTACCAGAACGGCTCTACCGGAACCGTCTGTGCCGGTATTGATGCGGCTTCTGAACCCAAGTGGAACAACTACGCCGACGTGTACAATCGCGTTGACAACAACCTGCTCCGAAAGCTGCGGGCCGCAGTGCGTACCACCCGGTTCAATCCCCCGAAGATGGTGGAGAAGCCCGGCAATGATAAGGTTGGCAGCCTGATCGAACTGTACGCGGCCAACGACGTTGTTACCGAACTGGAAGACCTGGGCGACAAGCGGGACGACGCGAGCGAGCCGGCGGAACTGGCAGGCAAGATGCTGCACAGCTTTGATGGCGTCGTTCACTTCAACCGTATGCCCGTGGTCTACATCCCGCAGTTGGACGGTTATACCGTTGCGACTGGCCCCACTGCCGCAACGACCGTTGAGATCAACCCGATCTTCTGTGTGGATTGGAGCCGAATCCAGCCCATCGTCCAGGAAGGTTACTGGATGGAAGAAAGCAAGCCGATGGTGGATCGTGGACAGCACACGACCTTCACCGTGTTCCTCGACGGTTCGCACAACAACTTGTGCATCAACCGTCGTACAGCGGGGTTCGTGATTCACAACCCAATTGCCGGTTAGTTCCAGTCCAGAAAGGGTTTATGCCTCGTTGTTACGACTGCAAAACCGAACAGCCCATTGAAGCCTTCTATCCCGGCTCTTGCGGGGGTCGTCGGCCCGGTGGTCGCTGCAAAGAGTGTTGCAAAGCCCATCAACGAGGGTATCAATCCAAACTAAGGGCCACCGGCGAATCGAAGGTCCGAAATAAGGCATACAACCTGAAGTACCGCTTCGGCATAACACTCGAAGAGTACAACCGGATGTTCGCAGGACAGGGCAACGCCTGTGCCTCGTGCCGGACAACGACCAACGGAACCTCCGGGCGGGCAATGCCGGTCGATCACGACCACGCTACCGGAGAGATTCGTGGCATCCTTTGTACCGCGTGCAACCAGGCAGTGGGCCACGTTTACGACAACATTGAACGTCTCGAAGCCTTGGCGGCTTATTTGAGGCGGGATCAACTTGAACAAGCCGCCAAGTCGCTAGGCGTAACAGCCTAAGATAAAGGTAGGTGTACTTTGGCGTACGGAATTATAGGATTTTCGGCTCAAGGCAATCTTGACCAGCCATCTCCATCCATCTTTGGGGATTGCAGTTCACAAGAGTTGCTCGATGAGGGCAGTGGCTATTTCGACTTCAAGGACTTCAAGACCCGTCTCCCCGCTTTCCTGGACGGTGGGTCAAGTGCCACCGCGAGCACCAGTACGGTTGCATGGTGGATCGATTCTGGAACCGCGACGTACAACGCGAACTATGACAGTGTTCTTACGCTGACCACGGGTGCCACGCTGTATGACGACGCGGGCATCGCGACCCGCCCGGTCGGCCCCATCGCTCCTGGTAGCGGGCAGAAGATTTGGTTCGAGGCCCTTGTCTCAGTCGGCACCGCGAGTGGCCAGGGTATGTTCATCGGTCTGGCGAACCAGGCGGCATTGGGCTCCAAGAATCTTCTCTCTCAGTCCAGCACCGCGACCTACGCCAACAACCTGATCGGCGGGGCATCGAAGTCATCGTTCTACGGTTTCTGGGCCATCCCAACCGTGTATAACTCCGCGACTGCCCCCTTGGGCACCGGAGGTGTGAACTTCCACGCGGTGTGGGCGAACCAGATCACCACTGCAATGACGCCGGCCCAGTTCGCGGCGTACTCCGCCAACACGGCGAAGTCCAGTGGAACTGGCGTGGTTCTTCAGAACGTGCTGACCCCCACGATCACCCAGTACCCCAACAGCCTGAACCCGTTGGGTTATGTGGGTCCGACTCCTGTCTCGGTTCCGCCTGGTGCCTTGATCGCGACGGCCACGGCGAACGCCACGCCCGTTGGGTATGGCACCGCCCAGACTCCGCAGCAGTTGCTGCACATTGGTCTGCCGCCCTCCGTTGGAACCACTCTCGGTGCCACCGGCTTCGTGAAACTGGGCATCCGGTATGACGGTCAGCAGTACCTGTACTTCTACGTCAACGGTGTCCAGACTGCCAAGATGGTAATCACGTCGGGCAACGACACGGTCAGCGACTTCGGTGGTATCGCCGTGATCCAGGCGGGTGCCGCTGCGGCAGTCACGCTCAACCTCGGCTTCGAGCGTACCGCTGCCCTGATCTATCCGTAATCTCGGTTCGGGACGTAAGACAATCCTGCGGGCCAGTCGGCGAAGGCTGGCTGGCCCGCTTAGTTCTAGAGAGAAGAACATGCCGACCGATCCAAACCTTCCAATTCCATCCTATCCGATCCTCGAACCGACGAGTGCGTTGACGTTCAATGATCTCGTTACCGAAACTGCCTATAAGATCGGATGCAGCTACTATGGGGCAGATGGGACAGGTGCCCCGCAGGCTCCGATTGACGCCCACGACTTGGCCTTGTGTCAGGGGATCGTGAACAAGGCAGTCAGGAAGTTCATCAACGACGGGCCGAAGGGAGCGGGCTGGAGGTGGCTCAATGTCATTGCACAGGTCGATCTCTGGCCACAGATTAGCTATGACCCGACCGGAAACACCTTCGTCGCGTTGACATATAACCCCACGGTCGGCGGGGTGACGTACACCGGCTGCACGCTCCTGACACTCCAGACCCCGCCTGCTCCGCCCTATGGCACTGATGCGTATCCCAACGGCGGACCCCCGCAGCCGAACCCTTTGCCTACGCCTCCCTTCGGTTACACGGATGGCGACACCAGCTACGTTCCACAGTTTCTGGCCTCAATGGAATTGCGGCAAATCTGGCTCAATGGCAATCCGCCACCGACTACGCCGGGCTGGTATCTTCCCATCGACGAGGATTTCACGGGCGATCTGATCGGTCAGCCTTTTACTGTCCTCCGATACATCAGCCCAACCCAACTGATTGTGGACGGCAACGCGACGGCCCCCACCGTAACAGTCGCGACCAATACGATCACGATCTCGCCGTTTGCGACTACCGGGGATGGGGCGATTGTGGTGTCCTTCACCACGGCGAAGCTCGGTACAGTTGTCGCCAATTCGTTTCAGGTCAACGACTCTGCTGGAGACATGGAGGGTAAGTTCAACGCGAGTAACGTACTTGGGACTAACGGCTGTACCGTGGTAAGTTCTAACAGCGGGTACTCATACACGCTCACGTTCAACGCCGCCCTCGGCCCCGTGTATATGAACCTGGTATCCGCTTCACTTAACACGACTGGAAGCGGACAGCTTTCTGCTCCATTCAGTTTCGCCTGTTCTGGCGACTACACCCTGCCGGCCAACTTCGGCGGGCAGTACACGGGGCAGATCACCTATGTCGCGAACACGAATCGCGGGATGGTGCTACAATGGACCAGCGAATACGCGATCAGGTCGCGGCGACAGAACTACAATATCGAATCTGGCACGCCCTACGAGGCTGCGGTGCGTCTTATGCCAACCCCTTCGTACCAGCCCCTTACCAACTCGGCTGGGCTCATGCTTCCGAGGCATCGCTGGGAACTGATGACATGGAGAATATCAAGCGAGTTCTTGAGCGTCTTGTTTCCATATACCCTGAGTTTCAACACGCTATTGAACCCAACTGATGTTCCGCCTTCGCCCCTGGGTTTCGATGAAGCCCTACTCGCGTGCTGCCGAGCCGAGGCTGAGAAGGAAGTGGAAGATTCCATGAGTGGCCCCGACTGGACGTACTACCATCAGATGGCGTTGCCGGCTGCGTGGGAACTGGACATGAGATCGGCTCCGAAGAAACTCGGGTACTTCAGCAATCCAACAAGTGAAGGGCCGGCGAACCCGATCCAAGCGTTTCGCGATATATGGTATCAACGGCCAACCGTGAACGTATTTGGGCAATCTTAGTCCCATAGTTTAGAGCGGTAAATAAAGGCCGCAGAAAGATTCTCATGCGTTTCAATCCAGACAATTTCCTGTATCTCATCAAGCAACTGGTGACTGGCCTGAACGGTGACTCGATCACCGACTCCGGCACCGCCTCGTCTGCGGACGGCGGTATCTCTAAAGACGTGCCTCTAGGTGAGGGCAGTGTCGTCCTGGTATCCGGTACTGCGTTCAAGCTGTCCACAATCACCAACCTGACCACCGTTCCGGTTCTGGAGACCGCCTCGGGCGACTCCTCAATCGGTGCCACGAGCATCCAGATTCCCCGTGACTACGACGAAGCCTCGGACCACTTCAGCCTTCGCTTGAATGTCGTTCTGGGAAATGCCGGCGATGCGGGCGATACCCTGGTCGGAACGCCCGCGATCATCACTCCTGGTGTTGCAATCTCCGCAACCAACCCCGCGATCAAGACGGCAGTTACTGCGGTGACACCGTTCACCACAACGAATGCCAGCCTAAGCACTACGCCCCAGACTGTTGAGATTACCCTTAACGGGTACGGCCTGCTTCGCGATCAGGTCATCTCAATCGGCCTGGCGTATGGCACGGCCCTCGGTAGCGGCGTGGCAGACGTGTTGAGTGTCCAGTACCACTATGATTCCACCATTGTTTCGTACAATGAGACGGACACGACCGACGTTCCGGGCGGCGGGGCCAATGCGACGGGTTTTGGAAACCCCTTGAGATAACGATTCTCGTGGTTCTGTTCGTTCTCTCCTCTCGTACTCTGCGGGGTTTATCGCCCCGCAGAGTATTTTCCCTTACGGAGAACCTGACCATGACAATCACAATTCCCATCACTGCTGCTCAAGTTGCTAGTCTCCTGGCTGCGAAGGCCGGGGACAGCATCATTCTGTCTGCTCCGGCCGGTGCCCCGGTATCTGGCGTGACGCTGGCGAACAGCATCCCCGTTGCGTTGCAATCCGCCGCTGACATCGTGAAGACGGTAGTTACCACAGTGGTTCACCACCGTGACGGGTCGACTTCCACATCGACCACGGAGAAGTAATGCCGGCCAATCAAGTTCCCCTGGGAAGCCCTGATAAAGGCGTGATACGTTCTGTACCACGCGAGGGCCAGACCCCGGCCAGTTGTTTTGATGCCCTGAATTGCGTGCCGTATGATCGGTACGGCCGCAAGCGTCTCAGCCAGCGTGGGGGCCTGGTTCGACAAAATACCGTCCCACTCAACAATAGCTTCACTAAGATTCAAGGGATGATCGAGGCACCCCTTCTATCCTATGCCCAGGCCGAATCGGCGATAGGCACACTGGCCAGCCTGTCCATGCCCACCTTTGGTAACGTGTGGAATGGGTCTACCAACACGAAAACCGGCAACGGTGACTCGTACTCACACACGTACCCAACGGCTTCCTTGACCCTAGAGTATGATTGGCAATTCCAGTTTAACTTTTCGCTCACGGTTCCCGGAAACGGCTACCTGGCCACAGCCTCGACCGGCAGCCCATTCGATGATCTCGGTAACAACCTGATCTACATCAACTGGCCAATGACTGCCTCGACCCCTGGGTACAACAACCTTATCCTGGTGATCGGGTACGATTTCGTTATGTACCCTGGTCTGAACGGAAACTACGCGATAAAGACGGTGCTGTGCGTGGGTGATGCGATTCTGGCAAACGTCAACAACTGGTATAGACTGCCTGCCCACCCCGGTACTTCATACCCGTCATTCACTGGGGTAATTCTACAGGCGACCCCTAGTTTCAGCAGTTCAATCACTTTCGATCTATCGATCCAGCCTCCGAACGAGGGCGGAGCCGTTACCCTGTCCGCCTACATTCCGCCGGGCGTCATTCAACAAGTTCTCGTATACCCCGCCTTTGGCACGGGCTCCTCGCCCCCTCCGCCATTTTCGACCCCCTACTCCTACAGCGAATGGCCGAACCTGAACGTGCTGGACGTGTTGGTAGCTGGCGATGGTAACCCCGGTAGCGACATCCATTGGACTTCTACCTTCTCGTTGACGGACACAGGAACGAATATATCCGCTGTCCCAATCTCCCCGGACTTTGCGACCCCCGCGTCGTTTCTGGTTGCTGCCTGTCACGGCCTGGTCTACAAAGTGGATGTGGCGGGAAACGTGACTCAAGCAACCGGAACATACTCGTTGAAGGTGAAAACGCTCGTGGACATGGCGTTCCTGTCGGGCACGAGTGTCGTGAACAAGAACACTCTGAACCCGAGTGTGTTCATGGTGGATGGGACGAACTTCAACTACTACGATATCACGACTGGGATTGTCGCTGCAATGACCGAGGAGTTCGGCACGCTCCCCACGAATTGCAGCCTGATCCGAAACTGGCGTGGGCGTCTCGTTCTGGCCGGCGATAGCAGCAACCCCGCTAACGTGTATATGAGTCGCGTAGGCAATCCCCGCGACTGGAACTACTCGGCCGAAGACCCTTCGGCGGCGGTTGCCCTGGAGTTGTCCACGGCCGGCCAACTTGGCGAGCCCGTCATGGCTCTGATCCCCTTTAGTGACGACTACATGCTGATCGGATGCCTGGCCAGTCTCTGGATGCTTCAGGGTGATCCCGCCGATGGCGGTACTGTGGTCAACGTAAGCAAGTCCATGGGAATGACCGCTAACAATGCGTGGTGTGTTGGACCCGATGGCACGCTGTACTTCATTGCTCGGGGCGGTCTATACAGCGTCAAGCCGGCATGGGAGTTTTACCGACCCCCTGAACTTCTGAGCGGGCAGACATACGACCAATATTTCCAGAGCATCATCGCGGGCAACTACTACTTGTCGATGCAGTTCGACGTGGATAACCACTACATCCACATTTTTGCCACGAGCATTCAGGAGACCAATACGGGCACGCACATGATTTATGACGTGCGTAACGGGGGTTTGTGGCCGCAAATCTACCCCCATAATTACAGCCCGACATGCTCCACAACATACCTCGCAAATAGTACCCAGGATCGTCCTCCTATTCTCATGGGGGGCTTTGACGGGGTGATCCGGTATTGGTCGCCGCAGGCCCTGGATGACGACGGGACGGCGATCAGTTCATATGCTCTGCTCGGCCCGGTTAAGGCTGATCCCGAAGCCGCGATACTCTCGGGGGTGACCGTGGATATGGGGGAAGTGTTCTACACCAACACGGCCACGGCGGCTCAGAACGGCCTCCCCACCCAGACAGGAATTAACTGGAACGCGACGGCTACTCTGTTCTCCGGCCCCGATGCCTTCAGCGTAACTGAGGGTGCCGAACTTGGCGGAGTTCTCAGTCCCTATTACAACAATCCGCCGGTCAAGTCGCCACACTCATTCTCAGCGATAACAATGACTCTTGATCGGCGTCAGAAGACTTTCCGCCAACGCCTCAGAGGGGGTTGGCATTCCCTGATGATTTCAAACAGTGCCCTTGATGCGTACTGGAGTTTTGAAAGTGCCAGCTTCGAGTTTATCGGTGCTGGACGAAACCGCGACCGACGCTAGGAGATAACTATGCCCGCAGCAGTTGGAGCAACCCCCGCAGTCAATACACAGGGCGGAGCCCCCGGCCTTCCGGCCCAGCCCCAAGGTAGCCCTTCCACCACAGCCCAAGCCGGATATGGGGCCGCGATTAACTCTCTCAATTCTGCCCTGGCGAATAGCAACAACATCTACTCTGGTGCCCAGTCTGGACTTCAATCTCAGCTTGCTCAGAACCAGGGCAACGTGCAGCAGAACCTGGTCAATACGGGTTTGGGAAACAGCACGGTAGCCCAGACCATGCAGCAGGCTCCATTGGAGACATACAACCAGGGAATGCTGAACCTGGCTAACGCCCAGCAGCAGGCCAACACTGGCCAGTACGATCAGCTTGCGAACACCTACGCAGGTGCAGGAACAACTGAGGCCCAGCTTCAAGCCCAACAAGCGGCTTTGCTTAACTCATATAACAGTCTGCCGCAGCAGCAAGAGAATAAGATTGCGAGTCAGTCCGCCGCAGGTGCTGCGATCAACGGGAACTCGAATAACCTGGTTGGTGTCGGAACAATCTAATGCCTACGCTCTCTGGTCGATCCTCGAACCCCCTTCAGCACAACCCAACGTCGTTGGACCAGAATCGTCGTAACTGGCAGCGGCTGGTACAAGGGGGTCCATCCACGATTGGCGGAGTAACTCCAGAAGGCCCGTTCTTTTACCCTAATGGGTATCCGCTAACCGATGATGCGGGAAACCTGGACTACCCAGATGGCGGTGTCCTGGCGAATGCGGAATACTTATATTATCCTGGTCAGCAAGTGCTTGCCGACCGTTACGGTACGCTCTATTACGGAAGCGGGTTTACTCTCGCGACCGTTGACGGACATCTGTACTACGGAACAGGGAACTATCTTTCTGATGCCAGTGGGAATCTCTACTACTCGAACCTTCAGATACTGGCAGATGCCAGTGGGAATCTCTACTCGGCGGACGGGGAACTGCTTTTTAATCCTGCGGGTGATTTGCAAGTGGGAACACTCCCCCTTACGACTAAGGGCGATCTGCTAACGATAGATAGCTCCGGTGCTTTCGCCCGCCTCCCCGCTGGGACCACTGGGTATGTTCTGTCCGCGAACAGTTCCCAGCCGCTCGGGCTACAGTGGATTGTTGGTGGAGGCGGGGGCGGCGGTGGGCCAAACTTTGCCGACAAGGAAGTGCCAACTGGTTTAATAAATGGGTCGAACACGGTGTTCACCCTTGCCAACACCCCCACGTCGGGGTCAGAGCAGGTCATCGTTAACGGGCTGATGCTGTATCCAGGTAGCGGAAACGACTATATGATCGTGACTAATACCATCACGTTCCTCACAGGGGCCATCCCCCAAACCGGGGATCGTCTTTTTGTCAACTATCGGTACTAGGAGCTTGCCATGGGTGTCACTGCTATTGTTACGCGGCAGATTGCGAATGCCGCAGTCACGACCGCCAAGATTGCGGCAAACGCAATCACGTTGGGTTTGATGGGTTGGGGAACGGCCAAAGGGGATATAGTCGTGGCGGAATCCTCGACCACATATACCAACCTGGCTGTTGGTACTAACGGGCAGGTGCTGACCGCAGACTCGACTCAGGCCTCGGGGGTTGGGTGGGAGACCATCCTGGGAGCTGCAAATTTCGTGAATGGCGAGGTTCCAACCGGGACAATCAATGGAACGAATACCACATTCACCCTCGCCAACACTCCCTCGGTCGCAGCGAGTGTGCATGTGTATGTCAATGGGCTTCGACAGTTCCTCGGGACTGGCAATGACTACACCTTCTCAGGAACGACGATTACGTTCCTGACGGGTGCCGTCCCGCAGACGGGCGATATCCTCTTCGTCGATTACCAGAAGTAACCGTATGCCTGTAACCCAAATCACAAATCGGAACGTCCAGACTGCCGCCATCACGGGGGTCAAACTCAACGTCTTGACCACCAAAGGCGACATCATGGTGTATGATACCGTCGCTGATCGGGAGGCCGTAGGCACCAATGGAATGGTCCTGATCGCGGACTCGACACAGGCGACGGGTGTTCGGTGGGGGAGCAATAACGCTACTGCATTCCAGTCGCTGGCCTCTGATCCTGGTTCGCCCGCTGCCGCCGCAGTATGGTACAACAGCACCTCCGGCACGTTCAAGGGGGATACGGCATATGGTACAGCTACGATTCCCCAGATAGTTTACGTTCAAACGGTGGCGAGCACGACAGTATCGAACACCGCGACGGAGACTACATTCAGTACCCATTTCACGATTCCTGCTAACGCCCTTACGGTAGGGTCAACCTTCCGATTGACCGCAGGCGGTATATACATCATTCCCGCTTCAGTTGGGACAGTGAACATTCAGTTTAATGGAAAACTGGGCACAAACAACTGGTTTGATCTTGGGGGCGTTCAAGCGGTGGATAGCACCCTGGGAAAACGGTGGATACTGACGGGTTTCTTCACTGTCGCGACAACGGGATCAAGCGGCACGGCCAGCGGCGTTGGGGAACTTGGGATCGCGGATGACAGCTATTACTTGAATACCCAGTCCCTCTCGGTCGATACAACCGCCGCGAACGTGGTCGGTGTCTCTGTAATTCTACCAGTAGCCCTTTCCACGGTATCAGCGGTGCAGACAACCATGATCTTAGAAGTGCTCAACTAATAAGAGACGAGACAATGCCCCAACTCATACAACCTCCTACCCCTGTACCCCCCAGTGCGATCGATCCGGCTCAGGCCCTCGCGACGGCTCAAGCCTCTCTGATTACCGGGTTCCAGGCGTCGCCCAATGACCCGACTCAGCTAATAGGCGGTTCGGACCCCACGCAACAACAGGTCAGCGATGTTGAGCAGGACCCGATTAACCAACGCCCCGGACTGGCTCAAAGCTACGCCCACGTCCAGGCCCGCCGGATGGCCCCGCATAGTGCTGGTGGTATGACGGCAAACCGGGCCACCATGCAGAGTCCGCAGGCTCAGCATATCCAACAGTACCAACCCAGTTCCCAGTACATAAACCAGGGTATGCTACAAGATCAGAATGGTGCGGCAGGCGGTTTAGGGGGGTCTTCCTCGGTAGTCAATAATGCGGGTGCGACACCCTGGGATGCCAACTCGAATGCGGAACCTACGCAACCTGTTCGGGCATTACCCACTACTGACATCGACGGGAATCCGCTCACACCGAGCGAGGCAGCCCGAAATCAGCAGATAGCTGACTGGATGACGCCGGCCAAAGCACCACAGACGCCCCAGTTGCAAGGTTGGCAACAGGAGTCTCTCCGGGCAATGCAACGAGCCGGCGTCTCTTCCGAGCACATTTTCAACACCTATAACCAGATGATGGGGGAATCCCAGAAGGGGAATGCCGAATCCTTCAGCAAGTCCCAGGAACAGATCGGTAAGTTTCAGGAAGAGAACAACAAGGAAGCTGCCGACTATCAGCAATCTTTGCAGGGGACCGGGAAGTATGCCAAAGATGAGGCCCGCGATGCCCGATCTCAGGCCAGCGGTGCCCGAGCGGATGAGCGGCTGAAACTATCTGAAGCACGCGACGCGATGAAGGATATCGAGGGAAACGCTGCGTATAGGAGCGTGGTCACAGGCAAGTTTGACCCCACCCGTCTAAGCGGGGACGACGCGGAGATATATCAGAATGCGAAGGCCGCGATAACCAAACCATTCGGCGGCACGCCGGCGAAAAGGGCGTCCGGTGTGAAGGCAATCCCGGCTCATGGCGAGGGTATGGATTTGACTGATCCCGCGACTGGGAAGCGGTACGTCGTCCAGAATGGCCAATATGTGGAGCAACAATAATGGCTGACTTTGACCCCTCCACCCTCGTCCCGACTCCCGGCACCCTGAATCCCGCTAACCTGGTCCCCACAGACCAATACAATCGGGCTCAGGAAAATAAGGCTACGGAAGACGCAAGCGAAGAAGAGTCGATGACCCATGCGGATGCCGCAGCAAAGGCTCTCCCTGATTGGATCAAAAACTCTGCCGTGACCAAAGGCGTGATCGGGGCACTCAACGCCCCGATGGCGAACGACGCCCAACTGGAGCAGTTTCGGTTAGACCATCCGATCCTTGGGGCCTTTGAACCCGTTATCAAAGTTGGTGAAGGTGTGGATCGGGCTCTCCTTCAGTCGGGTACGCGGGCAGTGGGGGCACTACCTGGTGTCAACGATGAGACAGTCCGCCGGACTCTCCAACAAGAACAGGCCCAGATACCCGTCACTGGCCCCCTCGCAACGACGGGTGCCGTGGTAGGCAATATCGCGTCTATGGTGGCCACGCCCGGAGCAGCCCTTCCATCTGCGATCTCGGCTCAAGCGGTAGGGCAGGGGAAAGCGAATGCTGCTGCCCTACGGGCACAAGGGCAGGAGGTCACGCCCACCCAGGAGTTCATGGGTACGGCTGGGCCGGCTGCGATCCAGAGTGGCCTGATATCGGCCCTCGGGTCCGCTCCATTCAAAGGAATCACCCAGCAAGTGTCTGATCTGGTGGGGCCGCAACTCCCCGAATGGATTGGGAAACTGGGACCAGATGGTGCGTCACGAGCGGTCGCTAGCTTCATTGGGAAGGCGTTGCCGGCAGCCGGGGCAGCAACAGCGGCCCAGATAGCGGATAACCTCGTCTCGCGTGCCAGCGTGGACCCTAACCGTCCCGTGACCCAGGGAGTGGGTGCCAATGCCGCCCAGATTGGATTGCTCCATGGGATCACGGGAGAGACTGTAAACCCTCGGCTAACTGGTGTACTGGAACCAGAGACAGGCCTCGTAAGACGGGAACCGGCGGAAACATTCGAGGGGCAGGAAGTCCCAACTGGTGTACTGGAACCAGAGACAGGCCTCGTAAGACGGGAACCGGCGGAAACATTCGAGGGGCAGGAAGTTCCCCGTCCGCCGCCTCCGAAAGCCTTTCCGGGTCAGAAAGCCCTCCCTGGCCCCAATCCTCTCACTCTCGTTCCGACACGGGAATATCAAGCGGCTACGACCCCCAACGCCGAGCCGCCTGTGGCCCGTGCTGAAGCCCCGACTGAAAAGGCGACCCCGGAGCCACTGCTTGCTCCAGGCAACCTCCCAGGGCATCCTACGCGGGCTCCCACTCAGGAAGAGATCACCAATACTCCATATGATTTTCAGGCCTTGCGGGAACGTATGGCCAACCCTCCACCTGTACCCGAAGGCCAGAAGCCGGTTGACCTGGGAAAGCCAATGACAGCGGAGCAGGAAGCTGCGGCTGCCCCTGTGGCTCCGACTGGAGAAGCTCCTGAGCACCCGGAACAAGTCGCGGCCCTGCAAGAGCGTTTACACGAGTTGGATCGCCGCCTGAGTAAGGTCCAGGAACGCCGAGGCCCCGGCCGGGCGACAGAGGGCCGACGTGCCGAAGACGTTGGACCGATGCCAGAGGGCGAGTTTAAGACGCCGGAAGAACTGGGTGTTCCCAAGGAAGAGCCACTGCTCGCTCCTGCTCCGACTGCGGAGCCGGCAGAAAAGCCCTCGCCCTTCCAGCAAACGCTCGGCACAGAGGGGCATCCCGTACCCCCTAGTGCAGAACAGAGTAAAGCTGCGAACACTTCGGACGAACCAAAGCCCGAGAATGATTTCTTTGCGAAGATGCGGGAAGCCGGAGCCGCAGCCCAAAAAGCGGCTGCTCCCTTCATCTCGGATGAAGAGGGTGGACTGAACCCCGGCAAAGTTGCGGACGCGGCAAAAGCGTTCACAAAGCAAGACATCCTCCCAGTCGCTCAACGTGTCGTCTCACGGGCAAAGCAACTGGCGGTGGATATCGACAAGTCCCTAAACATGGGCTTCACGACCACCCCGGAAGGGCGGAAGGCCGAGCTATCAATACGGGGGTTGCAGGGCGATGCGGATATCGCGGCCCACGGGTTTGAGTCTGCGATGGCCCCCTACCTAAAGCATGTTCCCAGCCTACGGGGGGACCGGGCTTCGGCTATCCAGTACGCGAACGAGATTGAAGCCGGCGGTAACGGGGGAATCACGGCATTGAAGCCGGCGGCAGCAATCCTCCGAGACAAGCGAACCCAGAACGACTCACGGGCTCGGGCTCTCGGTATCACCAACCTTGATTCCCTGGGGTTCGGTATCTCTCGTATGTTCGTACCAGCCGACCCAGATGAGGCCGCACACCTGGCCAACGATCCCTCCTTGATGGGGAAGTATCCGTTTTACAGTCAAAAACATGCTGACTATGGCAGTGCCCTCCAGGCGGCAGAAGCGAGGGGACTTAAAGCGGCGGATGACAATGTGCTGGTGTCTCAGCTTCGCCGTCAGTACCAGGTGGAACGGTATCTCGGGGCCATAGAGAAACGCCGGGCCGATGAGGATACTGGAGCATTGCAATGGCGGAGATCGGGAGAGCCAGAACATCCGCAGTTTAATACCCCACTCACAGGCAAGTTCGGTGAGGAGGAACGCCACGGCAGCCTTCCCTCATGGCAAGTGGCCCGGTACAACAATATCGCAAAACAGCAAGGGGCCTTTGAGGCCCAGAACTACATCAACTCCATGAAGGGGAGTATGCAATTTGTCCGACCTGGGGAACAGCCCCCCAAGGGGTACTCATTTACCGGCGTGAAAGAAACGGGCAAGTTCTACGCTTCCGAAGACGCGGCACGGTTCTACAATAACCTGATGCCAAAGATCAACAATGATCCGCTGGGTAAGGTAGCATCCGGTGTGGCCCATGCTGCGGTGTTCGCCCGGTACACATTCGGGCCGTTCCACGCACTTCAAGGGTATGTATCCGGGGTCGCCGCACAAGTAGGAGGGCTGGCACGCGGGGAAGCCACTATTGGCGATGTGTTGAATGGCGGCATAAGGAAGGGTACAGAGATCGACCGCATCAGTCAGAACCTGGACACGGCGACACCCCAGCAAAAGGACTTGATCCAACGCCTTGCCGCTGTGAACGCGGCTGGGAAACTTAGCAGCGTAACAGACGAACAGGCCCTTGATAGTTTCCATGAGGCGATGCGGAACAATAATCCCATCGGAGCCCAACTCCGGCTTGCCCAGGCGGCCGTCCGAAAAGCCGACTCGTTAGTACGGGCCACTCTTCAGAATGTGGCGAGAGGGGCAGCCGTCAATGAGGCAGAACGGCAACAAGAAGCAGGGATCACAGACAATGAGGCACTGGCCAAAGTATATGATGATATGTCCCAGAAGCTGGGTTTGAAAACACGCGGGAACGAGTTTCAATCCACGATTGCCCATAACGTCGGCCGCGTGATACTTCCCGCTTTCGACTTCCATGCGGGACAGACCGCGAATGTGGTAGGGGCAGCGAAGGGAGCCGTGGATGCCGCCACCGGGAAAGTTACGCCGTCTGGGAACCCACGAGCAGCGGCGAACCTTGCGTATGTGGCCCTGACAGTCGCGGGGATAAACGCTCTCTGTCAGCTGATCGCGACCACGGTAAACACTGGCTCGCCTATCATGCCATCGGGACTCCACGATCTTTATCAGTTCCGTACTGGGAACAAAGATGCCAACGGACACGAGGAACGGTTTACGATTCCGAATATCGGTGTTAATCTGCTCCGATACGCGGCACACCCCATTCAGGAACTTGAGAATCAGATTAACCCCATGGTCACGAATACCGAGGAAGTGCTACAAAACAAGGACTGGCAGGGGAATCAGATCATGCCAGACGAGGGATCATACGCGGGTAATGCTCTGCGGGCCGCTAGGCATATAGCATCCGGGGCTGCCCCTCTTACAGCGATGAATGTTATGAACAATCCCGAGGGGGAGACACCAGGTATTGGGCACCGTCTGGCGTCTGCGTTCGGGCAATTCAGCCACCCCGTAACCTCTAAAGCAGAACAGATCGGATACGACGCCCTCCATGAACAGGGGAAGGTAGGGGGCCGAAATCTCCGACAGCAGGAGATAAAGACTACGACTGCTGACTGGGTGAAACGTCTTCGGGACGACCCCAGCAGTGAAGACGCAGTACGAAAAGAAATGGACAATACCCGTTGGATATCCCCTACGATTATGAAGGCTGTGAGTCGCCGAGTAACTGCTCCCCAAGGGCCGGCTTCGTTGGTGGAAGACCATGAGATAGGACCGGACACGTTGCTTCAAATGTGGAACGCCGCTACCCCGGAAGAACGGGGTCAGATGCAGGTGGGGATAGCCGCGAGGTTGGATGATATCCCCCGCAACTCATCGACAGAAGACTACGGGAAGTGGGAGAGTCTTCGAGCACAAATCAGTGATACAGGTGTACAATGAACATTGACATCAAGGACATCGACGAGTTCAATCTCCACTTTGTCAAACCGATGGTGGACGCGGTGCGTGCAGAAATGCAGCAGACCTTGACCCCCTTGGTCAGTGACGTGAAGACCCTGAAAGAGAAAGTCGGCAAGCTGGAATCCAATGAGAAGAAAGCCATTGTGGGTTGGGGCGTGATCTCGGTCGGCACCGTCGCGATTATGACCTACGCCAAGGCGTGGATCAGCCAGCATTTCAAAGTCAGCTAACGCGGACATGAGTGGGTGCGTCAATCGGCGTGCAGGCATCCCAGCCGATGAGCTTCCATTCTTTGGGAGCCTCCGTTATTCGCCCTGACTGCACCAGGGCCTGAGCGTCCGCATACAGGTCCCGTACTCCGGAAAGAACCCCCCGAGTCACCAGCCGCTTCTCACCACCCCTGCTCCAAATCACCGCTTGGGTCAGAGGGTCAAGTATCGTCACGTCCAAAGACTTGACTTCAGGCGGCGTGTAAACGTGCTGGACAATCGGGGCGTTCATATCTTGCCTTTCGCTCTGAGAAATTCGTCAACCCACAGATCAGTCGTGTACCGGAGGCCCGCGACCAGGACGTACTCTAGCGGAGTGTCCTCCATCCAGGACCAGGTCACGGGCTCATCCTGGGGAACGACGAGTCCCCACACACGAACACAATACTTGGACACGTCAGCTATGGGGATGGGGATCATGTCTCCTCGCTCTCGTTCTATACCTTAGTTCTGATTCCATCACTTCGATGCGGATCAGCCAGGTACTTCCACGCTCATTGGTCACGGTGAAAGTCCAGCCGCGATTACCCCAGGGGAAGACTCGTGCCACCGGCTTCGTAAAAGTTCCCGACATACAAGCCCTCGCCAGGGCGGCTGATCCCGCGTTCGAGGCGAGGGCTAAAAAGTCGGCACTCGTGCGAAGTGGACGCATCAGATTTTTTTCACAGCGGCCGCTTCGATCGCCTTCGCCTCGGTCAGCCCCTTCGCAGCGTAGGCCACGACTTCCTTGTACACGGCCTCAGCGAGAGTTGCAATCTCTTTCGGTCCCGCCTCCACCGTGGCCAGCGACGGCAGTACCTTTTCTGCGGCCGCTTCCACCGTGGCCCGATTGGCGATGATCTCGTATATACCCGCAATCACGGCCAGCACTGCGAAGCCCGCCACGATCCACGGCACCGCCCACAGGCTCACCCGTGTCGCCAGGGACGACACTTCAACGCCGCCACCGATGAAGACAAATGCCAGGGACAGGTTGTGGTTCGTGGGCAACCAGAAGAACAACCCTATACCCAGGCCCACCGCCAGAACCGAGAGAACGATGAATAGGTCAAGGGCCTTCGCCACTCCAGTCAAGCTGGTGGGGACCGTACCAGGGCCTACGAACTCGTGAATCGGAGGCGGCACCACATGGGAGGCACATCCGGTGAACATGAATACGCCGAGAACTCCGATGATGAAGAAGGTAATCAGCCATGCAATCTTGTTCATACTTTCTTTCCTTTCACAACGATGTAATACTTTAACCCTCTGCCGGAGGTAGACGCATGTTTCAGGGTGCCATTACGAAGGCCCTTGTCAACACGCTGTCCTGCCGTAGTCCGCTTCAAACCTTTGTCCATAAGGTCACGGATTGTGAAGCTGCCGGGGGGCCGGGCTTCGGCGGCAGCCTGTGCGTCCAGCCACTCGTCCATCGTGATAACTGGTGTGTTCACTCTACCCTCCCTCTCCCGATGTCCTGGACGAAGTGCCGGGTGTGAAGTTCTTCATCACCCAACCTGATGATACTGCCGCCTATCTGCGGCGTAGAGGTACGACCGCCAGGGATGCGGAAGACAAACGGAGTCTTCAACTGCCAGGCGGGCGTGACGAAGGCGATCGCGTAGCCCCACTTCGCCGGCAGTCTGATCTCGCTGTTCCGATGCCGGTGGGACCGTACCACCACAGCGGGCGGAGCGTGCCCCCAACGGCCAGCTTCCGTGAAGCACGATGCGAGTTCCGCATTGACCGCCGAGGTTTCGTGGGCGGCACTGCTGGTGGTCCCGATATGGTGGGAGAAGTGAATCAGATGTGGCCCAATTCGCTTCCACAGTTCCCACCGGGCGAAGCTGCCCGTCTCACCGGGAATAGCCCCCAGCATGTGGGCCAGCTTCTCCTCTTCGACGCCGCTCTGTCCGACGTGGGCTTCCGTTCCTCGGATGTGATAATACCGGCCCTCGCAAGCGTCTACCACCGGCTTGAGAATCTTGTACGCATGGAGAACCTGATCGTTCATGTTATGCGACCACTGAGTAGTGGAATTGTGGTGGCTGCCGTCGATGGCATCGCCATTGTGAACTACGGCAAAGGGCTCGCCGTGCGTCACCTTGGGGACCCATTCGCCCCAAAACTGTTCCCAAATCTCCCACACCTTCCGCTGAAGTGGGGACGGTGTGTATGTTCCACCGCCGTCCAAGGCCGCTCCATCAGGGTGACAGAGGGCGACCTGGCACCCGACGTGGGTATCCGAGATCGCAATAATGTTCCTGATATCCTTAGTCCGCTTTCTCATTGGTTACTCCGGTTGATAAACGATTCTCAGCCCCAGCCATTGGGCCAGCTGGTGCTCCGCACTTGCCCCTTTGCTCGCCTGCCAGCTGCGAAGCATATAGACACCATTCGTGCCGTTGGGATTGTTCTTCGCCAACTCGATCAAGGCGTCAGTGTCACGGGCAGCGTAGACATGCTGGGGCAATCCCTCGGTGTCACGGGGCTGGGGATCAGTCCGGTCCATGTCTGCCGGACTTATGACGAAGATGCCCATCCCGTTCAGTTCTGCCTTTGCCGCGTCGAAGGCGGGGAAGTTGAAGGCAGGATAACCTCTCATGGGTCCGGCGATGTAGAACCGGGTATGCACGCAGGCACCTGGGGATATGCGTTCCGCCACTTTTGGCTCACGACAACAGCCCTCCAGCCCAATTTTTTCCGGGCAATTCAGGCACTGACCTGGGGCTTCTAACTCCAACTGAAGCATGGCCAGGGCACGCCACGCCACCTTGGCGGTGTGTCGTAATCCGTCCGAGTCCATAGTCCCGCTGTCGGCCAGATGCCGGGCGATGCAATCTGCATGATCCTGGGACTTGCTCCGGTCCCAGTGCAGGGGGGCGTCTGGCCCATTATGCTGTATGTTGCCGACATACGATACGTGGGCAACTTCGGCTAAGGCGTCAGGGAAGTAGCGGAACAGCCCAGAGAACATCGGGCGTTCCTTTCTATCTTGCTTGTCAGACGGTAACATGGTCGTTCTCCTATGGTTTGCCCAAGTAGCGTCTCGCCGCGTCTCGGGTCAGACTCATTCCTCTGTATATAACTTCGTTGGCTCCGCCCACCGGGACGGAGTCCGTTGTCGCATATGTCGCCAGGGTCATTACGTCGTTGAAGAACTGGGTCTTTGTGTACACCCGCTGCTTGTGTTGATCGGCCCACCGGACCCACGCATCCCATAGCATACGCCGTGGGGTGATGCCCTTGGGCGTCACCTCGACACACTCTTCAAGGAAGCTGGCGAGCGGATTGTTGTACAACTTCCACTCCTCCATCGCGGCCACAGACGAGAGCGGGGTCGTAAAACGGCCCTGGGTTCGGAGCCGTCGCAAGCCTTGGAGGGCCCACAGGGCGATGCCGGCCGTCTCGGTCTTCAGCCGATCCTTCAGCGTTATGTCCGGATTGGTGATTGTCCGGGAAAATTCGAGGAGGGCCAGCCGCCGTTGAAGGGCCCCGGTCGAATCGGGTATGTTCAAGAACGTGTTGGAAGCAATAGTTATTCTGCATGTGAGCCTATTCCCTTCCAGGTGTTCACGGAACTTGCGATCAATTTGCAGAGCGTCCCGGCCGACGATGGAGAGTAGCACCTGAAGACTCTTCATCTGTAAAGAGCCACCCACGTCTCGGGCGTCACCGATGAGGCAGACCAGTTTGCCAACCAGGGACTGAAGCCCGAAGTTTGCGGAGAGCCCATCGAACTGCGGGGTCGCTGCTTGCTCATCGCCCACCATCTGCTGAATCACTGATAGCACAGTGCCCTTACCAGAACCCGTAGGGCCACGCATGTACAGCATCTTCTCCATGCTCGTGTCCGGCGTCATGCAGTAGCCCATCCACTCCTGAAGTAAATCCCGTTTCGCTGGATCGTCGCCAAGCGATGACTCTAGGAAGCTGATCCATAAAGGGCACTCCGCTGCCGGATCGAAAGGGAACGGCAGAGCGTGCGTAGTGAAAAGGTCGGGGGTCGTTGGTACGAGGTAGTCCGCTTCGCCGTCAAGGAGAGCGTTAACATCTAGTATTCCATTGTTGAAGCAGATCAGGTCACGCGGGTTAGTGCCACGCTTACCGTTGATCCACTGAGGTATCGGGCCACTCAAATACCCGTCTGCCATTGCAACCAGCTTCATGCTGCTCCACATGCCGGCCGTGGCTTTCAGTCGTTCTGCTTTCTCGCCCTTCATGGTTTCGATCATCACCATCTTGGGATCGCTCCACCGCATGAAGGCTCCGATCAGACCCGCTTCCTGGGTCGGTACATACCGGGCTTCGGATTCCGTGTAAACGTACCAGCCGTCTTCCCAATTCTTCAGCACCAGCACCTTGCCCAGCGTATAGTGATCCCGCAGGAATGCCCGAAAGATCGTAAGAGGGCGGTCATCCGGGATCATATCAATTGGGACATGTTCCTCACCTTTCTCCGCTACCTCTGCGAGAAAGATCGGTTTTGTCAGTCCATAGTTCGTGAGCCACACCCGTAGGTCTTTCACATGGGCCGGCGGGTAAATGATACGGGCCTTCGCCGTGGACTTCGTACAAGCCTTCAGCGTCATTGACGCCCCGACTTGGCCCGGCCAATCGCCGCTAGGTTTCTTGTCGTTCTCGCCCACTATGACGCAGGTGCGGCCGCGTACCAGATCAGTCACGATATCCATGCCGCCCTGATTATTGGGCCGACCGAGACCTACGAGGCCCAGGTCATATGCGGCACACGCATCGGACATTCCTTCAACGAGAACGACTTCGGTGCCCACGTCTCCGCCAGGGAGCGGACTCGCAGAAGCTAATATACCCGTTTCTTTTCTGATGTGCAACCAGCCGAACTTCAGCTTGGCGGTACTCTCAGTTCGAATGCAGACTACTGCCTTCGGGTCTGCTGGGTTCTCCGCCGAGAGTAGGCATCCATCAGGCTTGCCACAGACAGGGCAAGGGTGGCCGCTATCCATAGCACGGACCCAATTGTGGCTGCCAGAAGAGTACCCATGCTCACCGTGACGATGAGCGGAATTAACCACATACATGCAGCCAGGCTTAGAACCAGGATATAACACCTTTTTGTCATTCAGACTCCGTAAGGAAAAACCCGTGATCTTCGCGTCCGCCCCTCGCATCGGGACCGTGAACCATCCATCATAGCTGATTTTCTCCGTCTTCAGGCCCTTGCCGCCGAAGACAACTCGGGGCGTGTATCCGACTTGCATTGCCTTCAACGATTCAACTGAGATGCCAAGCCGGATCGCAAGCCATTCGTAGATGCCTCCGGTTATATTAGACAGGAATACGCTATGGAGCTTAGACCAATCCTGTGCCACTTCCGCTCCTGGTTAAAGCACTCTGCCGGGACTTGAACCCGGCTGAGCATTACTGCTCCGCACAAGATCGCAAGAGTGCCGTAGTTTTCCTGGCCTGTGACCAGGGGTTCGCTACTTCCCGTTCTTCGTCGCGATATCCGCGAGTACCGTGTCGCGAACCTTCAGCCATTGCTGCGGCGTGAAGGTGGTGTCGGGCTGCGTACCTCCGACTGTCTGCAAGGCCGCGAGCCAGGCGTCCTCAACCGCGATGTCGTCGCTGCTTCCTTTGTTCTCCGCCTTGTTCACGGCTTCCCAGGCGTCGGCCATGCTACAGCCCGGCTCCTCGACTGCGGGAGCGGCGGCCGGGGCTTCAGCTTTTGCCCTACGCTTGGGCGGCGTAGCTGCGGGGACGGTGGGTGCGGCAGCAGGGGCATTCGTTGTAGGGGGTGCGGACGGGGCCGTAGGTGTAGCCACAGGCGTAGCAACGGATGCGGGAGTCTTCGGCAGGGCGGGTTTCATCGCTGCGACTGGCTTGGGTGCCGGCTTGCGTCCGGCCAACCACTTGCTGTTCGCCGCTGCCACCGTAGCCGTATCCGCCTGCTTGATCGTTCGATCGGGGCTCGCTGTCAGTGAGTCTATCCATTGTACCTTCAGTGAGGTTTTGCCCTCGTAAGTATCCTCCTCCACACGGATCAGAATGGTCTTGCCAACGAGGCTGGACAGTTCCTGGAAGTCGCACCCATCCCAGCCGGTCGCAAGCTGAAGCTGCTCGAAGTTCTTCAGCGGTCCACTGGCATTGAACAGGACCAGGAACGCCGTGATCTCGTCGCCGTAGTTCCAGTCCACCCAGCCCGGCTCCTCGACCTTCAACTCGGCCATTTCATTCTTGTCAGTGACGAATCGCTTCGTCGCCAACAGCTTGCCCACCCACTGGGGCAGGCCTTTTTTCGTTTCACTATAGGCGGATTCCTGGATCGTGGCGAGGAAAGCACCTGCACGGTCTATATTCGACATCGTGATTCTCCAAAAGTTGTTGGGGTTCCGTTACAGTATAGCGATAACGTATGACTGCTCAAAGATGCCGATCTTCACGCCGCTCTCGTCAGTGTACTCGGTGTACGTCTGCACCTTCTGCAAACCATTGCCGTGCTGGCGAACGTCCTGATGCTTGACCAGCACACGGGCCCCAGGGACCAGATCAAAGGTCTCGGGTCTGGCTCCAAGAGCCGCCTGATTGCCAGGACCAACACTGACGATAGTGCCGGTGCTGAACATTTCGCTGTTGGTGTTGACCACGATCGCTCCGACTTTTTTCTCGGCGGCGATGGGGTCGAGTTTGATGCAGACTAAAGTGTTTCGGACTTCCATGGTTCTCTCCTATTCGGGGTTCGGGATTCCGCCTTCACACAGCATAATCCAAAGGCTCCGGTCCTGCTCATTCGCGAAGCTGATGGCGGCTGGTAGCTTGCGGCCTTGCACGGGTCGGCTCTTCGCAACGAAGCTAAGAGGCCCGTCGCTGTAGATGATTCGGGTGCGGTCGCCCGTAACTTTCCCGGCTCGTGCTTGCTGATTCTCTTTGGTCACTGTGAGATCAGCATACCCTATGCGGAGAACATAGTCAACCCAGGCACAAGTTTCCGTGCGAAGGCTGGCATTGTTGGAGTGGTAAAGCTGAGGGCCGGCTTCGATATAGTCGATCCCGTCCTGATTCGCAATGCGGGCGGGGGCCTCCTGGGCGAGCAGGATCACATTGCGGCCGGCCCGGATCAGGTTATCCAAGTCCGCGAGGAGGAGGCGGTAGTGCTCCAGCAGGAAGCGGTAGCCTTTCCCCCAGCCATAAGCCTCCATGCTCGTCGCCGTGACTCCCTTCTCTGTCTTGATCGTGGCCAACAGGTGAGGCTCGATCAGGGCTTCGGCCCGTGTTACCGTATCGATCACCAGGCTACCCTTGGCCGGGATCAGCTTCGCGGCCTGACTGATGGCATCACGCAGATCGGTGAACGACTCCACACCAGGGATAGCCGGGGCATTGAGTTTCTTGCTGCCATCGTCCAGGGCGATGAAGACAGCACCGGGGGCTGTGCTGGCGAGGGTGGTCTTACCCAGGCCGGCCTTGGCGTAGATAAGGATGCGTTCACCGTCGTTGGCCGATGTTTGCGTGACAACGCTAAATGTTTTCGCCGGCGTTCGGGAAATAGCCAGCTGGGGCTTTCCTGGCTGTGGGGGGAGTGTGGGCTTCGCACTCGGGGTCGTAGCCGATGCCGCAGGAGCAGAGGAAGGCGTCCCAGTGGGGAGTGGTCGTATCGGTGGCGGGGGCATGGTTCTCTCTCTTTCCAAAAATTCTGCTATAGTTGGCGGCATACACGTCGTATGGCACGCTCCGGGGGCGGGGTGAATCTCCCTTGGACATGGTTATTCCTCCTCAGATTTTGCCGAGATCGTTAGGTCAACCCAGGCTAGCCGTGTGAACCCAGCAGGAACGGGGGCCTTACGATCACAGCATACCTCAGAACCGGCCCCATAGCAAATCGGTTTGAACTGACACCTGTAGGGAACGTCGCACGAGGCCTCGTTCTCGACCCACAGGTTATGGGACTCATGGAGTTTCATCGATTGATAGGTGACGAAAAGATCGTGACGGAACTTCTTCAACTCCGCATCCGTGCGTGCGATCTCCCGCCTGGCAAAATACTTAGCGGGGCCCTCCTGAATGTCCACGAGTAGCCGGGCGGCAAACATCCGAAGCGTCTCTCGAATGGCATACCCCCTCTTGCCCATTTCGATTTCCGCGTGTACGCCATCCACCGTAAGCGTGGGTTGCTCGGCATTGTCAACGCTCGCCACGGCCACGAACTTCTCGCCCATATACTCGCCGGTCTCCGCGAACAACCTGGTATCCGCTTGGGTGAGCATCTTTGGGGCAATAGTCGGCTTGCGGAAGATGTCCACGATCACATTTGCCCGCTGGGCATCGGCCGGCACGTTGGCGGGAAGCAGTCCACCTTCCGCCATGTCATGCAGGGCAAGACAGTAATTGCTGATTTGCAAATCCTTACGCCAGCGGTCCCAGTAGTCACTGTCCGCGTCAATACTCCGGCTCGTCGTCTTGCGTTCCAGCACGCCGACTTTGCCCTGCCATCGTACCAGGGCGTCGATCTTTCCAGTGCGAACCACTTCCGATGTCGGCAGGGGCAGTCCCGTGCGGGGCAGGTGGAGAGGGAGATCAAAGGGTAGCTCCGTCGCCAACACTTCGATCGTGTCTTCGCTCCAATACCACAAATATCCGCTAAGGCAAGTCAACAAGGTTATGTATTCGAGTCCGTACTCTGCGGCGGTTTTATGGGCCGGAACCTGAGCATACCGCTCGTTAAGGTACTCGACTGCGGCGGTCATCTTATCCCCGGTGGCCTTCTCGTATGCTTCCAAGGCCCCGTGCCACGATGATCCGACTCTCAGGGTGTCAGCTTCGATGGCTGGTCTAAGTCCCTCGATGTAGGCCAAACGATACGCAGTGCTGCACTTACGGAAGGCAGAGATTGAGGAAGCGGATATTTTATTCATAGCGTTCTCCTGATTGGCCGCTTCCCGCCGCGATGTCCACAGGGGGAAACCTCTCCGATGTAACCATACCACGCGATCAACAGGCTGTCCAGTCGGCCGTCTAAAATTCCGCCACGCGGTCCCCGGATCAGCCCAGGGAATGCGGGAAACTTCTCATCGTAGAAGGCCGTGCAGACCGCAATTGCATCTGCATGCGTTTTGCCTGGCAGCCCGAGCGTTCCCTTCCACCTGTTGGGGGCGACGTGCCGGACGGTGTATCCTTTGGCGTGCAGCACCCCATCAATTTGCCCGGTTTGCAAACCGAACCGGAATGCAAAATCTGGCACTTCGCCAGGCCTCGCGTTATTCCATTCGACCAACACCAGGGAATCTACAGGGCTGACCTGCGACAAAATGTCGTCCAGCCCATCCAGGTCGGTCCCCCGGTCCCGCTCGTCGGGCATATCCCAGCAGCGGGGCAGGCCCGTGCGGATGCCAATCGCGGCCACCGCCCCGTGACGGCCCACATCGATCCCTACCACCTGCCTGTACAGACTCATTTGATCCTTTCGGTGCCGCAAATCGCCTGGGATTGACACGAACCCCATCTTAACATTCACTCATGTAGATCAATAGGAACGAGGCTAGTATCAGGATCAACCACCACGTCAGGTCCAGAAACCACGGTAGCGACGACTTGCTTCGGCCATCGGATATGCCGGAACCAGTCGGCGAACTCGTGGGAGCCGTGTCCGAGCCACCAGGCGAGGAACGCCTTACGCTCCCGCTCGTTGTGGAACTGAAGGGTGTGTTCATTTTCCATAGCGTGTTAAGACCGTTCCTTCTGCGGAGAGCGGGAGCATTTTTGCCCACACCGGCTCCCGGCACATTTCTTCAATCACGATCTTCAGGGCCTGCTCAGCTTCGTCCTCGGGGACGACAGCTACAATTTCGTCATGCACCAGCAATGCAACCCGCACCCCCCTGGCCTCTACCCGCAACACGGCATCAGTGAGAATGTCCCGACTCACGGCCTGATCCACATTCTCCACCAGCAGCCCGCCGAAAAGGCCATCCCAGGACTTATTCAGATCGTTCCAGATTTCCGCCTTGTCGCCATACCTGTCGGCCACCAACCGTACCTCGATGTAGTGCAACTCACGGCCTGATGGCAGGGTCACAACTATATCGCACTCCGGGCGAGAGTCAAATCTGACCCCACACCGAAGTTCCTGGGGTTGCCTGTATTTCGCCGTGAAGATGAAGGCCTTCCGATAGGCCTCCCACAACGCAGGGATCATCGCGTATGTCTGCCGATAGGTTTTGATCGCGGATGCCGCCGTTATTTCGTCGCAGCCCGCGTATTCGGCGAATCGGATCGATCCCATCTGATATCCTGCTCCCAATATCGTAATCTTGCCGAACTGCCGGCGATCCTTCATCCGCTTTTCAATCGCGGGGATACCGCCCGCACGGGGTTTTCGGACCGGACAGTTGAAGAACACCGACGCGAACTGGCTGTAGATATCTGCCCCATCGCGAAAGGCCTGGACTAGATCGTCCTGACCGGCGAGATACGCTAAGACCCGTGCCTCTATGCCTGCGAGATCAACTACCACCAGTTTGTGACCAGGCGGAGCAGTGATGATCTCGCGAACCTCAGACACCAGGGCCTCGCCGCGTGCCCCAATTGATTGAAGGTTAATTCCACCGCCCCCGCTATAGCGACCAGTATGGGCAGCATGGTAGTTCAAACATGCGGGCAATTTTCCGCTGCCAGCTTTGGCCATGTCCACGATGGCCAAGGCTTTCTTCATGTGGACGGGCCAGGAGTCGGCCGCGATCCTGCCTGCCATCAACTGTCTCACCCGTTCGCTAGGATGTTTCACCAGCAGTTCACGGGCCTCATCGGTTTTGGCGAGAGCATATGTCCACCCCTTGGACATCACTTTCATATACTTCTGCGGAACGTCTCCCACTTGCTCAAGTGCAGTGGTTAGAAGACGATCGAACGCGATATCGCTGGTCAAGTCCATAGCGGACTCGCCCGTGGCTGATACCGCTTCTGTCACCTTTTCTTGCATCCGCGTGACAATGCTCGCCGCTTTGTCATAATCCACGACCAGCGTGGGGAGGGTTGTCATTTCGATGCAGTGCTGGCACAGCGGCAACTCCACTTCCGGTCGCGACAGGCAAGGAAGCATCAGTTGAAGCAGCTTAAACTCTAGGCACGCATCATTGGTCGCGTACTGTCCAAGCAGCTTCTGCTGTTCCGCCGTCATCGGCTCCCGGCGTTCCGGGGGCTTGCGTCGTTTCGCTCCAGGCTTCGACCGTGTGAACCGAACCCGGTTCGACCAGCCATCAAAATCCGCCGTATTCCCTTTGACTCCTAGATCATATTCTTTGGCCAGGAACTCCAGGCCGTGCCGGCGGCGGCTATCCCATGCCCTCGAAAGCCCAAGCGTATCTACGATGTATTTCGGGTGAATACCGAACTTGAAGGCAAGCACAGAACAGTCGAATTGAGAATTGTGGTTTATCACCGTAGCACGTTCCAGGTCATCCCCATACGTGGATTGAAGCCATTTCAGAAACGTCGCAACCGCTTCCTCGCCGCTGTGCCATGCAAGATCACTGCCCCGTTCATCATGGATGAGGCTGGCAAGGCCCAGAACTTCGCTCCGGGGATCAGTGAGGTATTCGACGGTCGAAAGCGTCTTCAATCCGTATCCTTCTGCGGTGCAGAAGTACATTTCAAAGTCGATTACGACGGCTGTGGTCGGGTATCCGGCGAACTCCAGCACGCCAGCCCAATCCCGAACGGGACGGGCCAGCGGCGGAGCAACCGGAGTGTGGGGCGGAGGGGGTCGAGGAATCATGGTTAGGCCAGGTCCAGGAAAAATCCACCAACGAGGTTGCCGGCAAAGCAAAGACGGGGCACGCCGGCCTTCACGATAGTTTCCAGCCCATCAATCATCTCTTCGAGCCGAATGCGGGCATTGTTCACCGCCAGAACGTGCTTGTCTGTTTCCTTGCCTTGATCGGCAAGCACTCTGTACTGCTGATACGCCTTGATCGTCGCCCCGAAGTGATGCACCAGGCCCGCCCAGACCGTCTCAAATGGCCGATCACAGTTGAACGGCGTCCGGGGATGGGCATGAAGGGTCACGGGGAAATTCGGAAATGAGAGTCGGCCCCCAATATGCTTGTAGAACTCCGCCAGCAACCCTTTGATAGAGGTGGGGGTCTGCACACTCTCAATCACAGCACTCAGGGCAACCCTGATGCGGTCGTGGGCAAACTTCTCTTCGAGGACGGGTGCCGGCGAAGTTCCAGCAGCGTTTTCGGGAACTGCCGGCGAATCAGTAACCTGATTTGTTGGTGCAGATAGGCGAGTCGGGGCTGGCTTTGGCATTCGTGCTCTCCAATTAGGTCGTACACTTCAATCAACAGTCCCCAGCAGGTCGGCTCTAAGTGAGCATCCACTTGCTGGGCATCAAACGGATCATACGCGGCCACGCCGTTAGGTCGTGGCTCGCGAACAGGAGGAGAATGAGACATGTCTACACACCCCCGTGAACGGTGCCGGGCTTGAACTTGACCCGTTCACCGCTTTTGTTCACGAAATGTGAATCAGCAATTTTGAAGTTGCTCCCAGCGAAATCTGCGAGTCCGTGGCGTTCAAGGTAGGCTAGCCGCCGTGCAGTCGTCTTGGATAGGACCGTAGGGCGAGCCGGTTTATTCCTGAGAGGGTTCTTGCTCTTCAACGATGGGCCGGCCGTCAAGATCGGTCTTTCCTGAACCAATTTCGATACGATCGTCGATGTCAACTCTTCTGGCAATACCATTGCGGCCTCCTGTGTTCAAGCACCCCCGGTGACGGTCCCGATAGTCTTGCTCCGAAGCGAGCACGGCATCCTGATGTCGTAGCGATCGAAGCCAGTCACGAACGTTCTTCTCAGCAGTGGTCACGGCTGGCTCCCTTCTACCACCTGCCGAATCGGGGGGCCTGGCGGTTTTTGGTAAACGTGCGGAACGTAGCCAGGTTCTCGCATGCAGCGTGCTTGTTCCAGCACTGTCACATGCCGAAACCACTCCCAGGCCTCCTCCCGATTCTTTGCGTGATCGAGTTCCCACTGGCGGGCGGTGTAAACGCTATCTTGCAACAGGTCCATTGTCATCGGTGTGCCCCCAAGTAAA
>Ga0182016_10000722_pt1 | contig 41123 bp, 38 predicted proteins | sample 712S2MmetaG_FD_120491 | JGI IMG/M metagenome (GOLD analysis project Ga0182016, IMG submission 120491) | Permafrost microbial communities from Stordalen Mire, Sweden - 712S2M metaG | ecosystem: Environmental > Terrestrial > Soil > Wetlands > Permafrost | place: Sweden: Stordalen | collected...
CGAAGTCTACGGCCCCGACCCCGAGAGCCGGCGCGCGCTGGCGACCAAAGTCCGCAAAGCCTTCGAGGCGGTCGATTTCGTCGTCGACGTCGACGACAGCTTCCCCAAGCCGGCCGAGCGCCTGCGCATCTCGATCGACCAGCAGGCATTGGAATTCCACGGCGTCGAGGAACAGGCGGTCTACGATACGATCGCTGGCCTGCTCGGCGGCGCGCCGATCGGCTATTCGCAACGCGGCGACGGCCTCAAGCCGATCGACATATCCGTCGCCCTGCCCCTCTCGGCTCGCACGCCCGACGAGCGTATCCTATCGACGCCGTTGCCGGCCGGCGGCACGGTTCGGCAGGGCGCCAACGTCGAACTCGGCGACGTCGTCAAGCTGACGCGCGAGCCCGCCTCCTATCCGATCTTCCGCCACAACGGCCGCTTCGCCGAGATGGTGACCGCCGACGTCGCCGGCCGCTTCGAGGCGCCGATCTACGCCATGCTGGCGATTCAAGACGAGATGACCAAGCTCGACTGGGGCAAGGACGGGCCGCCGGCAATCCGATATCACGGCCAGCCGGAAAACGACGCCGCGCCGACCCTGCTATGGGACGGCGAATGGGAGGTCACTTACGTGACCTTCCGCGACATGGGCGCCGCCTTCATCGTCGCGATGCTCGGCATCTACCTGCTGGTCGTCGCTCAGTTCGGCTCGTTCAAGCTGCCGCTGGTCATCCTGACGCCGGTGCCGCTGACGCTGATCGGCATCATGCTCGGCCATTGGTGGCTTGGCGCCGCTTTCACCGCGACTTCGATGATCGGCTTCATCGCGCTCGCCGGCATCATCGTGCGCAACTCGATCCTGCTGGTCGATTTCATTCGTCGCCGTCAGGCCGAAGGCGCGGGCCTGCGCGCCGCGCTGATCGACGCCGGCGCGGCGCGGGTCAAGCCGATCGTGCTCACCGCCGCGGCGGCGATGATCGGCTCGGCCTTCATCCTCGCCGATCCGATCTTCCAGGGGCTGGCGATTTCGTTGGTGTTCGGGCTCGCCTCGTCCACCGCGCTGACGCTGCTAGTCATCCCAGCGATCTACGTCTGGTTGCGCGACGACGAGCGCCCCGCCCCCGCGTCGAAGTGACACGAACGAAGAGGAGAAACAAAATGGGTAAGACCGATTGGCCGGAGACGGCGAAGGAGCTCAGCGGCGAGTTGAGATACTTGCGCGCCGGCGCGAGCGACGTGATGAAGGCCTTTTCGGCGATCGCCCAGGCCGCGCTCGCCCCCAAGGCGCTTGACGCAAAGACCAAGGAGTTGATCGCGCTGGCGATCGGAGTCACCTCGCATTGCGACGATTGCATCGCCTTCCACACCAAGGCCGCGGTTGAACACGGCGCGACCCGCGACGAAATCCTCGAAACCCTCGGCATGGCGATCTACATGGGAGCCGGACCTGCGGCCATGTACGCGAGCCATGCCCTCGGCGCCTTCACCCAGTTCGAGGCGGTCAAAGCCGCTTCGGCCAACCATGGATGACCCGCGATGATCTTCTCCAATCTATTCGGCAAGCCCGACCCGAACGCGTCGCCGCGCGACATCGGCCACGACGAATTGCAAAAAGCGCTCAGCGAAGGCAGCGTCGCCGTCGTCGACGTGCGCGAGCCGCACGAATTCGCCAGCGGCCACATACCCGGCGCGATCAATTTGCCGTTATCGCGCTTCCGGCCGGAGCAGATTCCGACCGCCAAGCCGCCAGTGCTGATCTGTCAGGCGGGAGCGCGTTCGGCCCGGGCGCTCGCTCAGGCGCATGCGGCTGGCGTCGCGCACGTCCGCCACTACCCCGGCGGCATGTCGGGCTGGCGCGCAAACGGCGGCGAAGTCGAGATCTGAGGCGGTCGGCAGGCCGCGTCTTACGGCGCCAGCCTCAGCGACGCGACGCCAGCGGCGAGCGCGACGCCCGACTGCGTTTCGACCGACAGCGGCTGGAACGTGAATGAGCGATTGAAGCCGGCGACCAGTGCGTTGGCGCCGACCCCCGCCCCCACCGTGACGGAGGCGTCCGCGCCGACGTAGTCGCCGGCCAGCGCGCCGCGCCGGGGGCCGGTGGTCGGGGCGAACACCGCCCAAGCCAGCACGCCGCGGCTCGTCGCGCCGAGGTCGAGGCCGAATTTGCGGATCACGCCATAATAGTGTTCGCGATCGCCGTGGGCCGATCTGAAGAAGCAACTCATCTCCTTCGACGAGGTGATGATCAGGCCCAGCCCGCCCGACACGTCGCATCGCAACGTGCCAATTTTCACCGCGGCTTCGGCAGGAATCGGCGCCGCCAGAGCCGGAAGAACGGCGGCGGCGATCGCGATCGTCAGGCTGCGGATTCCCATCTGACGCTCCTCCATCGTACGGTAGCCGAGCGGCGGCGCGCCTCTTCGCGGACCGAGTCCGCCCCTTCGCGCGGATCAAGTCAAATGACATTTCCGGCGAAATCGGGGCGCCGCTCCCCACCGCCCTGTCTGCAAGCCTTCACGAAATATCGACTCCTCGCACCTAGAACCTCGTTTGGATCGGACTCATCGCGCAGCGCAACGCCTGCCCTTCTCGCGCGGGGGCCGATGGGCGGGCGCGAACGGGAGACGTCGATTGCGAGGACTTTCCATTCTTTTCGTTGTCGCGCTGTCCACGGCCGCTTGCGCCACTGCGGCATCAGCCGCCGGGGTCCCCGGCGTCGCCGACGCGTCAGGACCTGGCGGCGACGGCGCGACCGGCCCGCGCGTCTCGCCGGAGCCCAGCCGCGGCCTCGGCGGCGCCCTCCGGGCGCCAAGCCCTGGCGGGCCGACAGCGGGCGCTCGCTCGCCTCGCGGCGGCCGATCGTTTCGCGGGGCGTCGCCCGGCGCCGGCGACCACGTTCCGGCGATCGATGGACGCCATCGAACGCGCCGCTACTGGTTCGGCGGCGGCCCGATCTTCGTCCCCGAGCCCGGCGGGGACTTCTTCTACGGCGACGTCGATTACGACGATGGCGGCGACCCGACCGGCTGCATGATCTTTCGCAAGGCCTTCTCGAGCGACGGTCGCTTTCTCGGCTGGGCCCAGATCGACCTCTGCGAAGGCCAATAGTGCTCCACTTTCCCGTCGTCGCGATCCGTCTTGCGCGATTATCCTCTCCCGATCGCGCGCCTCCGGATCAATATTCGAGGGGCGGGCGCCAGGCCCATTCCGAACGCGCACGGCCATTCTGACCGCCGGCCTGCAGGCGCAGCATCGCTGTCGACTTCGGTCGGCTCGCCTTCAGACGCCCTGCCGCCGCGGCCCGGCGCGACGCCGGCGCGCGGAGCGGCGGCCGAATTGGGCGCTCGCGGCGCGAGCGCGGATTGCCTGGCGCGACCTGGTTTCCGCAAAGGCCGCTAGGATCGGTCGGCGGCTGGTGGCGATCACGCCTGCGCGACTGCATCTTCCGCCAGCGCCATCGCGAAACAAAATGAATGAAGACGTTCTATTCAGGACGCCGGAGGAACGGCCACGGCGAGGCGGCCTATCGTTCGCCTCTTCGCCGCGTTCGCGCCGGCGCCCGCCGAACAGGAGGATCCCATGCGATTACTGTCGAAGGTTTTCATTTTTTCGCTCGTCGCGGCGGCGCTCGCCGCGCCGGCCTACGCGGGGCCGATGGGCGGCGGCTGGGGCGGCGGAGGCGGCGGAGGCGGCGGAGGCGGCGGCGCAATCCTTCCTCAGGGCGGCGGAGGGGGCGGCGGCCCGCCTGCGGGCGGCGCGGGTCCAGGTCCCGGCCCCGGCAGCCACTTTTCGGGCCCCAGCAGCCAAGTTTCCGGCAGCGGCTTCGCGCCCCATTGGCAGGCGGCGCCGAAAGCGGGCTTCACGCCATCCAGGCCGAAAGCAGGCTTCGCGCCGTCCGGAAAGACGGGCGCCTGGGTCTACGGCCATCCAAACGGCAGCGCCTCGTGGCGGCGCCATCATCACCCGTGGCCAGGCGGCTACGTCTGGAACGGCCCGTACTACTACACCTACGGCGATTATTATTACGATGAGACTGACGTGAACGATTGCTGGGTCTATCGTAAGGCCTACAATCGCCGCCATCAGTTCCTCGGCTGGACGCACGTGGACATCTGCGCCGTCCAGTAGCCCGCTGCGCGCCCGCGCGTTCAGCCGGCGGCGCGCCCCTCGCCGCCCGGCGGACGCGCGAGCGCAATCAGCGACTCGACGACCGCATAGTCCTGGTAGCCGCAGCGCGCGAGCGGCCGCGCCGCGGCGGTGTCGAAGAGGCCGCCGCGGATCAGCGCGTCGTCGATGTGAAAGGCGACGACTTCGCCCAGCACCAGATAGGAATCGATCGCCTCCCCGCGCGCGGTCTTGAGCGGCGTGATTCCGACGACCTTGCACTCAAGCGCGGCGTGCGCCTCGGCGACGCGCGGCGCCCTGACCACCCGGCACGGCGCCATGGCGAGACCCGCATGAACGAATTCGCTCTCGCCGCGCCGAAGCGGCGCCGAGGTGAGATTGACCGCCTGCAAGAGATCGCCGCTCGCCAGATTGGCGACGAATTCACCGCTGTCGCGCGCAAACGTCGCCGAATCCTTGCAGCCTTCGCTCGAAAAGCCGACGATCGGCGGGGCCGAATTGAAGGCGTTGAAGAAACTGTAGGGGGCGAGATTGATCCGCCCGTCGGGCGCGCGGGTCGAAATCCAGCCGATCGGCCGCGGCGCGACGATTGCCTTGAAGGGATCGCGCGGCAGTAGGGTCTTGTCGCGCGCAGAGGTCTCGTAAAACATCAGCGCCTCCTTCTAGAGCGCGAACGCCGTTACGATTTCCGTGAGCGGCGGCCTTGGCCTGTCCTGTGGCTCGACCTTCGCCCTGCCGATGTGGATAAAGCCGGCGACGCGTTCGTGGTCGGAAAGCCCGATCGCTGTAGCGAAGCGCCGGTCGTAGGCGCACCATTCGGTCACCCAGGCTGTTGCGAACCCGAGCGCGTTGGCGGCGATCGTCAGGCTCATGCAGACCGCGCCGGCCGACAGGACCTGCTCCCATTCGGGAATCTTGACGTGCGGGGCGGCGCGGGAGACGACCGCAACCACCAACGGCGCCTGAGCGAAACGCGCAAGTTCGGCCGAGCGCGCCGGCTCAGTCAGGTTGCGGTCGTCGGCGAGTTTGACGTCGAGCGCAATCCGCCCGGCCCGCTCGCGCGCCGCGCCCTCGAAGACTATGAAGCGCCACGGCGCAAGCTTGCCGTGGTCGGGCACGCGGGAGGCAATGGTCAGCAGGGTTTCGAGTTCGGCCGCGGTCGGGCCCGGCTCGGCCAGATTGGCGGGCGAAAGCGAGCGGCGGCGCGAAAGAAGCCTGATCGTCTCGTTCATCGCTGCGATTGCTCCGGACTGGCCGCCCCGCGCGGGGGCGGCCATCCATGACGCCGTTTTCGCCACGCGTAAACCGCCTTCGATCCGCCCTATTGTCAGGCGACCAGCGCGAGGCGCGCCGAGGATTGACCGGCGACGAGGATCGCGGCAAGGCAATCAGTCATGTTTCGCTTGGCGTTTCTTCTCGCGCTGGCGCTCGCGGCGGCGGCCGGCGCGCCTGCGGCGGCCCAGTCGGTCGGCGATCTCGACGCCGGGCTCGGCACGCTGCGTCTGTCGGCGAGCCTTGCCGGCTCGACGACGCCGCTGACCGGCGGGCTGCATTGGCGGCTGTTTTCGGCCCGCGCCGAGCCCGACGGCTCGCGGCCGCTGATCGTCGAATCGAACGACGCGCAGCCGACCCTGAACGCCCCGCCGGGCGACTATGTCGTCCACGTGTCGCTCGGCCTCGCCAGTTCGGCCAAGCGTCTGGCCCTCGGCGCGGAGGTTCGCAGCGAACGCCTGATCCTCAACGCCGGCGCCTTGCGCATCGACGGCGTCCTCAACGGCCCCGGCGCAAATGGCGGAACGCCGATCGATCCGTCCAAGCTGTCGATCGCCATCTACGTGCCCGACCGCAACAATCCCGAGGCGAAGCTCGTCTATTCGAAGGCGCGCGCGGGCGAGATCATCGGCCTGCCCGAGGGCTCCTATCACATCGTTTCGACCTTTCTCGACACGGTCGGCGTCGGGTCGATCGGCGTCGGCAAGGCGGCGGGCGCCGGCGCGGCGACCCCCACCAACTCGATTGTCGCCGCAGACATCAAGATCACTGCTGGCAAGCTGGTCGAGGCGACGCTCCGCCACCGCTGCGCGACCGTGACGATCAAACTCGTCAACGCGCCAGGCGGCGAAGCGCTCGCCAACAGCAACTTCACCGTGCTGACGCCGGGCGGCGACCTGATTCGCGACCTGGTCGGCGCTTTCCCGTCTCTGGTGCTCGGCGAAGGCGAGTATGTCGTCATCGCCAGACACGAGTCGAAGACATACCAAGCGACCTTCGAGGTCCAATCAGGAGTGGACCGCGACGTGGAAGTTGTTGCACAAGAGGGCGCCAAGCCGGAGGAGGCGAAGCCGGAGGAGGCGAAGCCCGAGGGCGTCAAGCCCGACGCCGCCAGTCAGGACTGACGAGAGATGCAGACGTTCTTTGTCCAGATCAAATGCGCGTTGGGCCGGACCTACGAAGCGGCGAGCGCCCTCGCGGAGGCCGAAATCGCCTCGGAGATCTACTCGACCGCCGGCGACTTCGACATCCTCGCCAAGTTCTACGTCGAGCAAGACGTCGACGTCGGCCATTTCGTCGGCCATCGCGTGCAAATGATCCCGGGGATCGTCGACACGCGAACGATCATCACCTTCAAAGCGTTCTGACCGGCGTTGCCCATGCCCGCCGCCCGCGCCCTGCGCCTGTCCGTCTGCCTCGCCCTGTTGTTCGCCTCGGTCGCCGCCGTCGCCGCAGCGGCCGACGAAGGCGGCTATCTGTTCGATGTTCTGCGCGAACGCCCCTACAGGATCGCCTGGGACAAGCTGATGAAGGAAGTGCAGCCGACGCCCGACTGGCTGATTCAATTCAACCGCAATTTCGACGGCGTCAGCGGCGCGCTGAAATCGGTCGACGTCGGCGGCAGGTCCTACCGCCAGGGCTTCGTCTGCAAGCCGCAGGACTGCGGCGACCGCAAATTCGAGGTCATGTTCGACGCCGATGCGACCCACGCCTATGGCGCGCTCGGCGGCCGCAACGACCCGCCCGCCTTCTATGGCGCGCCGCCGCCCGAAGTTCAGGACGCGCTCGCCAAGGATTTCCAGGGATAGTCGCTAGGCGGGCAGCGCGTCGCGGTAGCGGCGCGCCTCGCCCTCGGCGTCGATGATCCGCCAGCTCCCGTCTTCCGCTTCGTCCGCGTAGTTCGGGCCGATGGGCGTCTTGCCGTGCGCGTCGGGCTGGTCGAGCACATAGGTCGGAATCGCCAGCCCCGACAGGCGCCGCCGCAGTTCGCGCATCAGCGCCTGGCCGCGGGCGATCGAAATGCGAAAGTGTCCAGTGCCCGGCGCGAGGTCGGGGTGGTGCAGATAATAGGGCTTCACCCGCGCCTCGACAAAGGCGCGCATCAGCGCTTCCAGCGTGTCGGGGTCGTCGTTGACGCCCTTGAGCAGCACGCTCTGGCTGACCAGCGTCGCGCCGGCGTCGATCAGCCGCCGGCAGGCGGAGCGCGCCTCGGCGGTCAGCTCCCGCGGATGATTGGCGTGCAGCGCAACATAGACCGCCTTGTCGTGGCCACGGCAGAGCGCACGGGCCAGCGCTGCAGTCGCGCGCTCCGGCGCTACGACCGGCAGGCGCGTGTGCCAGCGCAGCACCTTGAGATGCGGTATCGCCGCCAACGCCTGAGTCGTCTCGGCAAGGCGGCGCGGCGACAGAACGAGCGGATCGCCGCCGGTCAGCACCGCCTCCCAAATCTGCGGCCGTGTCCGGACATAATCGAGCGCCGCAGCGAAGTCCTCGGCGCTCAGCCCCTGCGAGCCGGGGCCGATCATTTCGCGTCGGAAGCAGAAGCGGCAATAGACCGCGCAGACCGCGACGAGCTTGATCAGGACGCGGTCGCGATACCGGTGGACGAGACCGTTGAGCGGGCTCTTCAGCGCGTCGCCAATCGGATCGGCGAGTTCGGCCGGGTGGCGGACGAGTTCGCGCGGATCGGGCAGGTACTGGCGGCCGATCGGATCACTTGGATCGTCCGGAGCGATCAGCGCCGCCGCCGAGGGCGACACGGCGATCGCATAGCGCGCCGCGACAGCGGCCGCCGCCCGGCCGCCCTCCGGTGCGAGCAGCCCTGCGGCGACGAGGTCTTCGGCGGACTTCAGAGTGCGTTGGGGCCGGCGCGCGTTCATCGCGGCTGTTTAGGCGCGCGCGCCGCGGAAGGAAAGCGGCGGCGCGAACAGGCGCCTAGCTTCAGACCGCCGCTCGCAGCGCACTGGTTTCGCTCGCAGGATCAAGGTCGCAGACGCCGGCGAGGGCCAGGGCCGCCTGCCCCGCAAATTGGCTCTCAGCGCGGCGCGGCGCGCCGAGACCGCGCGCAGCGCCGTCTCGCTTTCGGCGAGCGCGCGGCCGCGGTGGACAAGCACGGGCGCCAAGGCGCTCGATCTCCCCTGCCCGCGAGGCCCTCGCGCGAAACCGATTCGACGAGCCGCCACAGCGCCTCGCCGGCCCCAGCAATCGCCCAGGTCGAGCTGGGCGGCCTTGAAAGTTGCGACTCGCCGCTACTTTCACGTGTAGCACGCAATCTATACACGCATCCGCAAGGCGAGGCGCGCAAGCGGATTCGCGCCGCGCGAATGGCCGGAGCTGGGGCGGCGATGGTGCGGACGGCGGGGGTCGAACCCGCACGGCCAAGTGGCCGAAGGATTTTAAGTCCTTTGCGTCTACCGGTTCCGCCACGTCCGCGCCGGACGTGTTGTTTCATATTCGCCGAAGAAATTGAACTGCCAGCTCAGTCGACGGCGTCCTTGGCGATCGGCGGTTGGAAGGCGAGCCCCATATCCCACGGGAAATAGATCCAGGTGTCCTGCGACACCTCGGTAATGAAGGTGTCGACAAGCGGTCGACCGAGCGGCTTGGCGTAAACAGTGGCGAAGTGCGCCTTCGGCAGCATTTCGCGCACCGCCTTGGCGGTCGCGCCGGTGTCGACCAAGTCGTCGAGCAGCAGGATGCCGGCGCCGGCCGACTTCGCCAAATCGGCGCCGATCGACTTGAGCACCTTGATGCCGCCCTGGTCCTTGTAGTTGTGATAGGAGGCGACGCAAACGGTCTCGATCACCCGCAGCTCGAGTTCGCGCGCAACGATCGCCGCCGGCACCAGTCCGCCGCGCGTCACCGCGACGATCGCCTCGAACGGGCCCGCTGCGGAGAGCCGCCAGGCGAGCGCGCGCGCGTCGCGATGGAATTGGTCCCAGGAGACCGGAAAAGCCTTTTCGCGACCCTCGGCCATGCCGTTCGTCCTCCGCCTGCCTGCCGCGCCCTCATTAGCAAGCGCCAGGCCGGCGCGCGAGACGCGGCGACGCTCGTCAACAGCTTTGCCGGCGAGCCGTCAGCGCGACCTGGCGTCGCGGATGTCGGCGAGCATCGCCTCGACCGCCGCCCGCGTCGCCTCCACCCGGGCCGGATCGCGGCCGCGAACGACGATTTGGTTGCGGAACGTCCCATCGGCGTAGGAGGGATAGGAGCCGATGATCGTCTCGCGATCGCCAGCGGCGATGGCGCCGAGCGCCTCGGCGTAGCGCCCCTCGGGGATCGCGCCGGCGTCGATCGTCGCGACGGTCATCTTCGTCCCGGTGTCGATCGACTTGGCCGCCGTGTCGAGCATCGCCTGCATCACCGCCGGAACGCCAGCCATGACGATGACATTGCCGACGCGAAAGCCCGGCGGCGGCGAAACCGGATTGTCGACCAGCGCCGCCCCGACCGGCATCCGCGCCATCCGCCGCCGCGCCGGGTTGAGTTCGCCGCCCTTGTAGCGCTCGCGCATCAGCGCCAGCGCGCGGGGATCCTCGTCGATCGGCAGGCCGAACGCCTTGGCGACCGCGTCGGCGGTGATGTCGTCGTGGGTCGGGCCGATGCCGCCGGTGGTGAAGACGTAGTCGTAGCGCGCCCGCAACGCGTTGAGCGCGGCGACGATCTCTTCCTCGACGTCCGGAACCACGCGCGCCTCGCGCAGATCGACGCCGATCCCGGCGAGATACTCGGCGATATAGCCGATGTTGCGGTCCTTGGTTCGGCCGGACAGGATCTCGTCGCCGATGACGAGCACGGCCGCGGTGACAATCTTCTCGCTCACCCGGGCCCCTCCTCTGCGAGTTCGTAGGCGACGTTCTCGCCGGTGCGCAGGATCTCGCGATAGCCGAGCCGACGCAGCCGCTCCTCGAGCTGCGCGCCGACCTGGAGGAGCGCGAACTCCATGACGATCAGCCGCGGCCACAAGGCGCGCGGCGCCGCGTTCAGGAACGGATCGAGCACGAGATCCTCGGCGCCCTCGACGTCGAGCTTGATCGCGTCGATCTTCGCATAGCCCTCTTCGCGCGCAAGCGTCAGCAGCGTCTTGGCGCGCACTCGGACCTGCTCGACCCGCGCCTCGGCGCTGACGATTCTCACCGATGACTCGCCCTGGTTGTGGGTGTTGACGAACAGCGTCACCTCGCCGTCGACGTCGGCGAGCGCGCAGGAGACCGCCTTGACATTGGCGAAGTCGCTCTGGCGGATATTGTAGGCGAGCCGCTCGAACAGGGTCGGCAGCGGCTCGACCGCGAGGATGCGCGCGCGCCGGCCGGCGATCGCTGCGATCGCCAGCGCATAGCCGCCGACGCTGGCGCCGACGTCGAGAAAGACGAAGTCGCCTTTCAGACGCTCGGCGAGCAGCGCCCGCTCGCGCGGATCGAAATACTGCGGCGTGAACAAGAGCCGCTTCTCGGCGTTGTTGCGGTAAGGATAGAGCCGCATGCGCGCGCCGAGCGAAACCACGTCGACCGGCCGACCGCGCAAGGCCCGCATCGCCAGACCGCGCACGAGGAAGGCGGCGCGCTTGCCGAGCCAGCTCGCCGGGCAGCGGCGGGTCGCATTGAGCGTCATCCTCAGCAGCCGCGACGGCGCGTAGGCGCCGAACGGCGCGGATTCGACGAGACTGTCTCTGGACATCCATTCTCGCTTCGGCGCGACGCCGGCCGTCCTAGCACGGGGGGCGCGCGGCCCGCCAGCCTCGGCCCCGGCCCGGCGGCGAGGGCCCGCGGCGGGGGTTTCCGCGACGTCTTGTGTTGTGCGGCGGCCTGGACGTATTAAATGAACGACTGTCCAGAGGGCGCTTCGGCCGCCCCGTCGAGGCCCGTTCATGACATTCATCGATTCCGCCCGCCTACGCGGCCGGCGCAGCGGCCATATCAAGCTCCATGGTCCCGAGGGCTTCGCCGGCATGCGCAAGGCCGGCCGCCTGACCGCCGAGGCGCTCGACCTGCTGGTCGAACGGGTCAAGCCCGGCGTGACGACCAACGCGCTCGACACGCTCGTCTACGCGTTCGCGCGCGACAACGGCGCCTATCCCGCCCCGCTGCTCTACCGCGGCTTCCGCAAGTCGATCTGCACCTCGATCAACCACGTCGTCTGCCACGGCATCCCCGACGACAAACCACTGCGCGACGGCGACATCCTCAACATCGACGTGACGCTGATCGTCGACGGCTGGCACGGCGACGCGAGCCGCATGTACGTCGCGGGCGAGGCGCCGCGCCGCGCGACGCGGCTGATCGACGTCACTTATGAATGCCTTGCGCGCGGCATCGCCGCGGTCAAGCCCGGCGCGACCGTCGGCGACATCGGCTACGCGATCCAGACCTACGCCGAGAGCGAGCGCTGCTCGGTGGTGCGCGACTTTTGCGGCCACGGCCTCGGCCAGCTCTTCCACGACGAGCCGAATATCCTCCATGTCGGCAGGCGCGGCGAAGGCGCGCCGCTGAGGCCGGGAATGTTCTTCACCATCGAGCCAATGGTCAATCTTGGCGGCTTCGGCGTGAAGGTCCTCGCCGATGGTTGGACCGCGGTCACGCGCGATCGGTCGCTGTCGGCTCAGTTCGAGCACACGATCGGCGTGACCGAAACCGGCGCAGAGATCTTCACCGCCTCTCCCGCCGGCCTCGAGCATCCGCCCTACGCGCGATGAGCGGCCCGTCGGCCAGCGAAGAGGAAGCCCATTATCACGGCCACCGCGCGCGCCTGCGCCAGCGTCTGCTGCAAGCCGGCCCGGAAGCGCTCTCCGACTACGAACTCGTCGAGCTGGTGCTGTTTCGCGCCATTCCGCGCCGCGACGTCAAGCCGCTCGCCAAGGCGCTGATCGCGCGCTTCGGTTCGTTCGCCGAGGCGATCGCCGCCGAGCCTCCGCGGCTCGCCGAAGTCGAGGGGATGAGCGAGGGGGCGATCGCCGAGTTCAAGATCGTCGAGGCGAGCGCCCAGCGCTTCGCCAAGGGCGTGGCGCGCAAGCGGCTGCCGATCGGCTCGTTCAGCGCGGTGATCGACTATTGCCGCACCGCGATGGCGTTCGACGCGCGCGAGGAGTTCCGCGTGCTGTTCCTCGACCGCAAGAACGGGCTGATCGCCGACGAAAGCCAGGGGATCGGCACCGTCGACCAGACGCCGGTCTATCCGCGCGAAGTCGTGCGCCGCGCCCTCGAATTGTCGGCGACCGCGATCATCCTGGTCCACAATCACCCGTCGGGCGATCCGACGCCGTCGACCCAGGACGTCAAGATGACGCTCGACATCGTCGCTGTCGCCGGGCCGCTCGGCGTGGCGGTCCACGACCACATCATCGTCGGCCGCGACGGCCACGCGAGCCTGAAGGGATTGCGACTGATCTGAGCGGCGGCCTCAGTGCAGCGAGAACTGCGCCGCGACCGCGCGAATCTCGGCCGGCCGCACGAGCCGGACATGGGCGATGCGAACCGAGTGCAGTGGACCTTCGAGCGAACGGCCCCAGAAGTCGAGGAACTTGTGCAGCGCCGGAAATTCGGGCGCCATGTCGTAGTCCTGCCAGACATAGGTCTGCAGCAGCGACAGATGGTCGGGCAGCCGGTAGAGAATCTCGGCGGTCGTCAGCGAAAACCCCCGCAGCTGGCGAATGAAGTCGTCGGAAACGGATGACGCCATGGCACGGCCCTCCGGGCTGCGGCGGGGCGGTTCGACCAGAACCGCGACTTGCGCTTCCGCCGATTTGTCATTGCAAGCGTGAAAGCTTGCGCGAAGCTTTCGCGTTGCCCTTTCGACAGCGCAAGTTCCGTGCCGAAACGGCCTGCGATCGCGCGGCGTCGAAAAGCGCGAATTGCCTGCGAAAGCGGCGCCGAGCGATTTCATTTTGATCGCCCCGACAATTGGCTCGTCGCCCCGGCGGCCGCCAGAGCGCGACGCCGCGGCGGCCGAACGCGCGATCGCGCGCATCGTGTCCGAGCCGCATCGGCGAAAGCGGCGGCCGCTCGCACTGCGGCCGGCGAAGTTCGCTCGTTGCCCCTCGGCCCGCGGGACGGCAGTCGTCGACCGTCTTCGGGCGCAGCGGGAGCCGACCCTCTCCGAACGCAAGTTCGTTCGAAAAGCTCGCGTGCGCCTCGCTGTTGCTTGTTCGCGCGCGTTGCGGGCGGGCGCGCTTTCGCCGAAAATTGCGCGCCCTGCCGGGCCCTAGTCGACGCGAACGCGGCCGCCGCGGGGGGCGCCGTCGCCCCGGCGAGGCGGCCGGCCGGCTGCCCAGCGGTTTGAGGATCAAAACGAATCCGGCGATTGCGGGGCGCGCGCGCGCCCGCTAATGTCGCCGCGGAGGAACTGTCGCGCGCCTGGGCGGGCAATCGGGAGCGGCGGGCGGTCGGCGACGGCGGACCGAACGGCGAACGATGGCGCAGTTCCTGCATTAAGAAGGCGGACCTCAGGGGGCGCGTCGCAGAATGGATAATTTCCTGCAGCAGCTCATCAACGGGCTGACGCTCGGATCAATCTACGGCCTCATCGCCATCGGCTACACGATGGTCTACGGCATCATCGGCATGATCAATTTCGCCCACGGCGACGTGTTCATGCTGTCGGCTTTCATCGCGCTCCTCATCTTCCTCGTCCTGTCGCAGGTCGTCGGCATCGCCTCGCTGCCGGTGGCCTTCGTCATCGTGCTGATCGGCGGCATGATTCTCACCTCGGTTTGGAACTGGACGATCGAACGCATCGCCTACCGGCCGCTGCGCGGCTCGTTCCGCCTCGCGCCGCTGATCTCGGCGATCGGCATGTCGACCTTCCTGTCGAACTTCGTCCAGGTGGTCCAGGGACCGCGCAACAAGCCGGTGCCGCCGATGTTCACCAACATCATTCATGTCGGCGGCGCCAGCCATCAGATCGTGCTGCAATACCGCCAGATCGTCATTGTCGTCGTCACCGCGGTCCTGCTGGCCGGCTTCTGGTGGCTGGTGCAGAAGACGGCGTTGGGCCGCGCGCAACGCGCCTGCGAGCAGGACAGCAAGATGGCGGCGTTGATGGGCGTCGATGTCGACCGCACCATCTCGATCACCTTCGTCATCGGCGCCTCGCTCGCTGCGGTCGCCGGCACGCTCTACATGATGTACTATGGAGTGGTGAACTTCGCCGACGGCTTCCTGCCAGGAGTCAAGGCGTTCACCGCGGCGGTGCTCGGCGGCATCGGCTCTATCCCCGGCGCCGTGCTGGGCGGATTGACGATCGGCCTGATCGAGGTCTTCTGGGCGGCCTATTTCTCGTCCGACTACAAGGACGTCGCTGCCTTCTCGATCCTCGCTATCACCCTCATCTTCATGCCTTCGGGGCTGCTCGGCCGTCCTGAAATCGAGAAGGTGTAAGGATGACCGCCGTCGCTATGACGACTGAGACCGCTGGTTTTCCCGCGCGCCTCAAAGACGCCTTGGCCGCCGCCGCTTTGACGGTGTTGCTCTGCGTCCCGATCGTCCTGCTGCACGCCGAAGCCGACATCGACGGAGTGCTCCATCCGATCGCGCGGCCTTGGCCGGTGGCGATTCTCGCCTTTCTCGCCTTTTTCGGCCGACTGGCGGTGGCGAATTTCGCCGAGGCCGGCAAGAAAGAACGCGTCGTCAAACCGACCGAAACAAGCGGCTGGCGCGCGGTTGTCGCCAAACGGCTGCCGGGCGTCGGCCTCGCCGCGCTATTCGTCTACCCGATGGCGCTGCTGCTGATTCTCGGCTCTGGCCGATCGCTGAAGTGGGTCGACAGCTACGGCATCCAGATCCTGATCTATGTCATGCTGGGCTGGGGCCTCAACATCGTCGTCGGGCTTGCCGGGCTTCTCGACCTCGGTTACGTCGCCTTCTACGCGGTCGGCGCCTATGCGTACGCCCTGCTGGCGACCACCTTCGGGCTGTCTTTCTGGATCTGCCTGCCGCTCGCCGGCATTCTCGCCGCATTATGGGGCGTCATGCTCGGCTTCCCGGTGCTGCGCCTGCGCGGCGACTATCTCGCGATCGTCACCCTCGCCTTCGGCGAAATCATCCGCACGATCCTGGTCAACTGGGTCGACTTCACCGGCGGCGGCGCCGGCATCGCCTCGATCCCCAAGATCACCTTCTTCGGCCTGCGGTTCGCCGATACGCCTCACGGCTTCGACAAGTTCTTCGGGATGGAATACTCGCCGCTGCACGGCAAGATGTTCCTTTATTACGTCATCCTCTGTCTGGCCCTCATCACCAATCTCGTATCGATTCGCCTGCGCCGGCTGCCGATCGGCCGCGCCTGGGAGGCTTTGCGCGAAGACGAAATCGCTTGCCGCTCGCTGGGGGTCAACACCACCAACACCAAGCTCACCGCCTTCGCGCTCGGCGCGTTCTTCGGCGGCCTCGCCGGCTCGTTCTTCGCCGTGCGGCAGGGCTTCATCAGCCCGGAAAGCTTCACCTTCAACGAATCGGCGACGATCCTGGCCATCGTCGTGCTGGGCGGTATGGGTTCGCAGATCGGCGTCGCGCTCGCCGCCGTGTTCCTGATCGGCGGGTTCGAACTCCTGCGCGAACTCGACTTCCTGCGGGCGGTGATGTCGGACGGCACCGGCGTGGTCGTGATCTGCCTCGGGACGTTCATCTTCGGCGTGGTCCGTGAGCGTCGTGTCGCCGCCCAGATCACGCTCGCGCTGATCGTCGCGATCCTTGCGCTGCGCTTCTTCAGCCTGCTCCCCGTCGCGATCGTCTCGCCGTTCGGCATGCCGGGTTTCGACCCGGCCCAGTATCGCGGGCTATTGTTCGGACTGGCGATGGTGGTGATGATGGTGGTCAGGCCTCGCGGCTTCGTTTCGACCCGCGTACCGTCGATCTTTCTCAAGGAGCGAAAAGCGGTGTCCGGCGACCTGGTCAAAGAAGGGCACGGCTGATGCGCTGGCAGTCGAACCCTCTGCTGGTCGTCGAACGCCTGACGATGCGCTTCGGCGGCCTGGTCGCCGTCAACGATCTCACGTTCCAGGTCGGCCGCGGCGACATCACCGCGTTGATCGGTCCCAATGGCGCCGGCAAGACGACCGTCTTCAATTGCGTCACCGGATTCTACAAGCCGACCGAAGGCCGCCTCGCGCTCGCCCGCGTCGGGATCGCGGCGGCCGCCGACGTCGAAGCGTTGACCCGCTCGCCGAAAAAGCACGAGGTCAGGGAAGGCTCTGAGATCTACCTGCTCGAGCGCATGCCCGGCCACGAGATCGCCTGGAGGGCCAAGGTCGCGCGCACCTTCCAGAACATCCGGTTGTTCCAGGGCATGACGGTGCTGGAGAACCTCATCGTCGCCCACCACAACATGCTGATGCGGGCGAGCGGTCTCACCGTGCTCGGCCTGTTCGGCGCACCGAGCTATCATTCCGCCGAAACTGCGGCGATCGAGCGGGCCAAGTACTGGCTCGACAAGATCGGCCTGATGGACCGCGCCGACGATCCCGCAGGCGAATTGCCTTACGGCGCCCAGCGGCGCCTGGAGATTGCGCGGGCAATGTGCACGGATCCGGTCCTGCTTTGCCTCGACGAACCCGCTGCCGGCCTCAACCCGCGCGAATCGCTGGAGCTCAACCAGTTGCTCCACGCCATTCGCGACGAGCACAAGACTTCCATTCTGTTGATCGAGCACGACATGTCGGTGGTGATGCAGATTTCCGACCATATCGTCGTGCTCGACTACGGGACCAAGATCGCCGACGGCACGCCCGACGAGGTGCGCACCGACCCGAAGGTCATCGCCGCTTATCTTGGCGTCGCCGACGACGAGGAGCTTGCCAGCGCGGAAGCGGAGATCGGCGCATGAGCCAGGGTGATGTCGCTCGCCCAGCGCCGCGTTCGGGCCCGGCTCCCAAGCCGCTGCTGTCGATCCGCGGCGTCGAGACGTTCTACGGCAAGATCCAGGCGCTGAAGGGCGTCGACATCGAGGTCAATGAGGGCGAGATCGTCACTCTGATCGGCGCCAACGGCGCCGGCAAGTCGACGATGATGATGACGATCTTCGGCAAGCCGCGGGCCCGGCGCGGCGCGATCATCTTCGACGGCCAGGACATCACCAACGTGCCGACGCACAAAATTGCGCGCATGTCGATCGCCCAATCGCCCGAAGGCCGCCGCATCTTTCCGCGCATGACGGTGTTCGAGAACCTGCAGATGGGCGCCTCGATCGACAATTTCGCCCATCTCGAAGACGACCTCGAGCAGGTCTTCACCATGTTCCCTCGGCTCAAGGAGCGCAGCCAGCAGCGCGGCGGCACCCTCTCGGGCGGCGAGCAGCAGATGTTGGCGATCGCCCGCGCGCTGATGAGCCGCCCTCGCCTGCTGCTGCTCGACGAGCCGTCGCTCGGCCTCGCGCCGTTGATCGTCAAGCAGATTTTCTCCGCAATCGGCGAGCTCAACCGCAACCGGGGAATCTCGGTGTTTCTGGTCGAACAGAACGCGTTTCACGCGCTGAAACTCGCCCATCGCGGCTACGTGATGGTCAACGGCAAGATCACGATGCAGGGCGCCGGCCAGGAACTGCTGGCGCGGCCGGAAGTGCGCGCCGCCTATCTCGAGGGGGGCCATTGATGGCCGGTTATTTGTGGGCCGACGCCGACTTCGGCCTTCTCGCCTTTCTCATCCTCGACGGTCTCGGCGCCGCCGCGGCGTTCGCCGCGGGACGGGCGTTGGCGAGCGGCTGGAATCCCGCTTGGCGCATCGTTCCGTCCGCCGCCGCCCTCGCAGCGGCGGTGCAGTTCCTGCATTACGCCCTGTTCCAGGAGGATCTGCTGTCGATTCATTACTATCTCGTCGGGCTCGTTCTGCTGCTCGCCGCCGCATGGATCGGCTTTGCGGCGATGCGATCGCGACAGATGGCGACGCAATACTCCTGGGCCTTCGAACGGTCCGGCCTGACCTGGCGGGCGCGCTGACTTTGCGCGGCGCGGATCCGGAGAAATTCCCCGGCTGCGCTCGGGCCAGGTGACACCCGTCGAAAAACACGCTTTGATCCCGCACAAGGTGGGATCGTTTCCGCCTCGGGGCGCTGTTTGCGCCCAAACACAGGGAGCGTAGTATGAATAGATACTGGTTGACGGGTCTCGTGCTCGCCGCCGGCCTCAGCGTGGCCGGCGCGGCGAACGCGCAGATCACGATTGGCGTGGCCGGTCCGATCACCGGCCCGAACGCCTCTTTCGGCGCCCAATTGACCAACGGGGTCAATCAGGCGGCGGAAGACTTCAACAAGACCGGCGGCATCCTCGGCCAGAAGATCACCATCGAGCCGGGCGACGACGTTTCCGATCCCAAGCAGGGCGTCTCGGTCGCCAACAAGTTCGTCGGCGACGGCATCCATTTCGTCGTCGGCCACTTCAACTCGGGCGTGACCATCCCGGCCTCCGAAGTCTACGTCGACAACGACGTCCTGTTCATCACCCCCTCGGCCACCAACCCGAAGGTCACCGACCGCAAGCTGTGGGACGCCTTCCGCACCTGCGGCCGCGACGACCAGCAGGGCAAGTTGTGGGCTGACCTCGCGCTTGGCCAGTTGAAGGACAAGAAGATCGCCATCGTCCACGACAAGACCCCCTACGGCCAGGGCCTCGCCGACGCGGCGCGCGGCTTCATGAACGCCGGCGGCAAGAAGGAAGTGCTCTACGAAGGCGTCAACGTCGGCGAGAAGGACTATTCGGCGATCGTCTCGAAGATCAAGGCCTCCGGCGCCGACTATCTGATGTGGGGCGGCCTGCACACCGAAGGCGGCCTGATCCTGCGCCAGATGCGCGACCAGGGCATGTCGACCGTCATGATCTCCGGCGACGGCATCACCGACCAGGAGTTCGCCTCGATCGGCGGCCCCGGCGTCGAAGGCACGCTGATGTCGTTCGGCCCCGAGCCGCGCAACAATCCGGCGGCCAAGGAAGTGGTCGCCGAGTTCAAGGCCAAGGGCTACGATCCGGAGGGCTATACGCTCTATTCCTACGCCGCGATGCAGATCTTCAAGGCGGCCGCCGAGAAGGCCAACTCGCTCGATCCGCACAAGGTGGCCGACGTCATGCACTCGGGCATGACCTTCCACACCGTCATCGGCGACATCGCCTACGACGAAAAGGGCGACCGCAAGGACGCCGACTACGTCTGGTACGTCTGGAAGAAAGACCCCGACGGCAAGATCACCTTCCACCAAATGTGATCGCTGCGAACCTCAGGCGTTCGCCTCGAACCTCGAAGCCCGCCGCGAAACGGCGGGCTTCTTTATTGCGAGGCACCGCTCTCGGGACGGCCCCGTCGCTTCGCCGCTCCCAACGGCGAATCCGCCGGTTGCCGAAATCTTCAGCCCAGCCGCCCGAGGTTGGGAAACGTCTCGATCAGCCACGACGCGGCGGCCTGCATGCCGCCGGTCAAGAACAACACGCCAGTGACGACGAGCAGCGCGCCGGTCGCCTTTTCGAGCCGAGCGAACTGCGAGCGGAAACCGCGCGAGAAGGCGAGAAAGCGCTCCATCGCGAAAGCCGCAACGACGAACGGCGCGCCGAGGCCGAGCGCGTAGACGAACAGCAGCAACGCGCCCTGCCCGACGGTTTCCTGGGCGCCGGCGACCGCGAGGATCGCGGCGAGGATCGGCCCGATGCAGGGCGTCCAGCCGAAAGCGAAGGCGACGCCCATCAGATAGGCGCTCCACAGGCCCGGCGGCCTCTCGACCTCGAGCCGCGCCTCGCGCAACATCGCGCTGATGCGGAAAAGGCCGAGGAAATGCGCGCCCATTACGATGATGCCGATTCCGGCGACGATCGACAGCGCGCGGCTCCACTGACGCAACAGGGCGCCGACCTCGGAAGCGGTCGCGCCGAGCGCAACGAAGACGGTGGCGAAACCGGCGACGAACAGCAGCGAGGCGACGACGATGTCGCGCCGCGCCCGGCCGCCCTCCGTCGTCTGTAGAGTCTCGATCGAGGCGCCGGCGAGGTAGCAGAGATAGGGTGGCGCCAGCGGCAGCACGCAGGGGCTGAGGAACGAGATCAGCCCGGCGCCGAAAGCGGCAGGCAAGGAAATGTCGGCCATGCCCCTTTTTGACCGTCCGCGCGCCCGCGATCAAGCCGCCCGGCAGGCGGACGGCGCCTAATCGCCCTTCGGCGGCCGATAGAGGATCAACACATTGAGATCGCGGGTCGGGGTGAAACTGGCGTAGCGGACCTCGAAGGTCGTCGGCCCGGTCTTCTTCACCCTATCGGCGCAGAAGCTGACCAGCGAATCCGGCTCGCCCTTGTCGATGGTCAGGTTGAAATTGCCGATCGGTCCCGCCCAATTCGCGCCCGTCTTCAGTACATAGGCGATGCGCCGCTCAAACAAAGGCGCCGTGAATTCGCCCTTCGCGTCCGGCTTCTGCGCCTTGCGCGCACCGGCGATGAACTCCTTGTCGACGCAGTAGAGCGCTTCGTAGCGCTTGGCCGCCTCGGGATCGATTTGCGGCCAGCCGACCTCGGCGCCGGTCGTCTCGCCGACGCTCGGGCGATAGCGGTGTTCGACGGCCAGTTCGCGCCCGGCGGGGAACGTCTGGGTCCAGAAAAAGCTCGATCTCAACGTCCAATATTGCGATCTCCGTCTTCACCAGTTCGTCCTGGTCGGCAGGCTTGAGCGCGTCGAGCGTCTTCCACGTCTTGTCGCTCTGCGGCGTGAGCGGCACGCCGAGCGCAGTGAGGCGCTGGGTGATGTCGACGCCCTTGGCGAAGGCCTTCTGCTCGTTCCGGGCGGCGACCGGTTGCCCGTCGATCGCCGTGCGGAAGTCGAGGAAATTGGGCGAGTCCGGCGACGGAACAGATATATTGGTGTCGGATCCCTCCCAGACGATGTCGAGCATCGGAAAGGCGACGGTCGTGGTCACGTCCTGAGCCGAATGATTGAGGAAGCGATAGCGCACGACCATCTCCGAGGCCGAGATCGCAAGATCCTCCGACCGCATCTCGATGTCGGCGCTTTTGGCCAACACCAGGCCGCCGGTCGTCAGTTCTGCGCTCGAATCTTTGGCGGAGGCGGGCGTCGCCGCCAGGAGCGCAAGCGCGGCGGCGAACCGCCATGCGCACGCGCCGACCCCGTCGAGCCGTCGGGTGGAAATTTTGCGCATCGGTTCGCGCTCCCGTTCGCGCCGCGCGCCGCCCGCTGCGCGCAAACGCGTTCGCCGAAGGAATCTATCCGAGCCGCCCGGCGATTTCCACGGCGACGACCGAAACCGCTATAGTGCGCGGACAACCGTCGCACAGTCGGGCGCGGCGGAGTCAGGGAGGCTTCCATGCCGGAGCGCGCCGCGCCGCACGAGGAATTCGACTGCGCCGGACTCGATCCCTATGGCGCGGCGACCCACGAGGTCCTCAACCAACCGATCGAACTCGCCGACTACAATCTCTTTACCGGCGACGCGGCGCTCGCCGAGGGGCTGGCGCGCGAGGGCGGCGGTTGGGCGAACAACGAACTCGCCGTGCTCGGTGCAAAGCTGGGCTCGGCCGAAATCCTCGAGCTCGGCGCGCTCGCCAACAAGAATCCTCCCGAGCTCGACACCCACGACCGCTACGGCCGTCGCGTCGATCTCGTCCGCTACCATCCGAGCTATCACCAACTCATGCGGCTCGCCGTCGAGGAAGGCCTGCACGCCTCGCCGTGGTCGCAGCCGCGGCCCGGCGCGCATGTGGCGCGCGCCGCGCGCTACTACATGCAGGCGCAGGTCGAGGCGGGTCACGGCTGCCCGATCACCATGACCTTCGCCGCGACGCCGAGCCTCGCCAAGGAACCTGCGCTCGCCAGCCATTGGCTGCCCAAGGTCCACGCCCGCGTCTACGATCCACGCAATGTCCCCGCCACCGACAAGCGGGGCCTGACGATCGGCATGGCGATGACCGAGAAACAAGGCGGCTCCGACGTGCGCGCCAACACGACGCGCGCCGTTCCGCTCGGCCGCGACGCGATGGGCGAAGCCTACGAGCTCGTCGGCCACAAGTTCTTCGTCTCGGCGCCGATGTGCGACGCATTCCTCACCCTCGCCCAGGCGCCCGGCGGGCTCACCTGCTTCCTCGCGCCGCGCTGGCGGCCCGACGGAACCAAGAACCCGATCCAGATCGTCCGCCTCAAGCGCAAGATGGGCAACGTCTCCAACGCTTCGAGCGAGACGGAATGGCGCGGCGCGCTCGCCTGGCGCGTCGGTCCAGAGGGACGCGGCGTCGCGACCATTCTCGAGATGGTCGCCGCGACGCGGTTCGACTGCATGATCGGCTCGTCGGCCGGCATGCGCATGGCGGCGTCGCAGGCGCTCGACCATTGCCGGCAGCGCAAGGCGTTCGGCGCCTTGCTGATCGACCAGCCAGCGATGCGCGCCGTGCTCGCCGATCTCGCGCTCGAAGCCGAGGCGTCGCTCGCGCTGACGTTGAGAGTCGCCCGCGCGCTCGACGCGCGCGCGTCAGACGGCCATGAGGACGCTTTCGCGCGGATCGCTGCGCCGCTCGGCAAATACTGGATCTGCAAGCGCGCGCCCGCCCACGCCTACGAGGCGATGGAATGCCTCGGCGGCTCGGGCGCGATGGAGGATTCGCCGATGCCGCGCCTCTACCGCGAGGCGCCGATCAACGCGATCTGGGAAGGCAGCGGCAACGTTCAGTGCCTCGACGTGCTGCGCGCGATCTCGCGCGCCCCGCAGACGCTCGAGGCCTATTTCGCCGAGGTCGACAAGGTGCGCGGCGCCAGCCGCGCGCTCGACGCTCATGTCGCGGCGCTGAAGAACGACATGCGCGACCTTTCCGATTTCGAGGAGCGCGCGCGCGACCTCTGCGACCGGCTGGCGCTCGGCCTCGAAGCGAGCGCGATGGCGGCCGCTGCGCCCAACGCGAGCGCCGACGCCTTCTGCGCCGCGCGCCTCGAAGGCCGCGGCGCGCGCAACTGGGGCGCGCTGCCGAAGGGGCTCGAGCTGGCGGCGATCGTCAAACGCGCGCTGCCGCGCTGAACGCCTCCCCTTGTTCGGCGCTTCGTTCCGCCGCCTGATCTTCGCCCAGCGACAAGCTCCTCTTCCCGAAGCGGGAGAAAGCCGGCGCGAGCGGACGCGATGTCGCTCAGCCCGGCTCTCTCCCCACGTAAACCGCCCGCGGGCGGATCAGCGTCCCCTGCCTGCGCTGCTCCAGCGCATGGGCGATCCAGCCGACCGTGCGGCCGACGGCGAACAGCGCAAAAGCGGCGCCGCGCGGCAGTTCCCATAATGCGCAGCGACGTCCTCGAGTTCGGCCGTCTCGGCGAGCGCGACCGCGTCGACGCCTCGGAGCTAGAGGCGCCCATCCTGGATCAGGGCGATTGCCGATTCGAGCACCGGCGCGCCAAAATTGAGCGCCGCTTTGGCGACCTCCTTCGGCCGGCGGCCACGCCGCCTTTCGACCGCAAGTCGCTCGATTGCATCGGCGGCGTAGAGCCGGCGCCGCGGATCGGCCGCTTCATGCGCGCGGATGAGGCCGCGGCTGACATAGGCATAGAGGATCGCGCGCGCCACGCCGAGCCGCTTGGCCGCCTCCGCCGCCGTCAGGAATCTCGCCATTGGCCGCTTCGATCCGATATTGATCGGAATAATCAAGATTGACGATTTGGTCGAGCGGTCATTCCCTGTCACCGAACGCGCGCCCACGGAACGCGCAACTTGATGGAGGCCGCATGCCCGATCCGTCTCATCCCGCCTCTGCCCCGGCCTCCCGCTTCCTTGCCGCCGCCTGGCGCGCGCTCGGCGGGGATGAGGCCTGGCTCGGGCGCATCGAATATTGCGGCGAAGGCGACTTGCCCTCGGTTTTCGCGGTCAGCGACCTCGCCGCCGCGGCGATCGGCGCGGCCGCGCTCGCGGTCGCCGAGCGCGCCGCTCTCGTCGCCTCGCGGCCGCCGCAGGTCGTCGTCGACCGCCGCCTCGCGTCGCTGTGGTTCGGCTTCTCGATCCGGCCGCAGGGCTGGAAGCCGCCGCCGGTGTGGGACCCAATCGCCGGCGACTATCCCACCGTCGACGGCTGGATCCGCTTGCACACCAATGCCGCCCGCCATCGCCAGGCGGCGCTCGCCGTCCTCGGCTGCGCTGGCGAGCGCAACGCGGTCGCGCAGGCGGTCAAAGGCTGGCGCGCCGATGAACTCGAGGCGGCGGTCGTCGCCAAGGGCGGATGCGCAGCGGCGATGCGCGCGCTCGCCGCCTGGTTCGATCATCCGCAGGGGCGCGCCGTCGCCGCCGAACCCCTCGTTATTTCCGAACGGCGCGAAGCGGGCGGGCGGGCCGAAAGCCCCGTCGATCCCGCCCGGCCGCTCGCCGGCGTGCGGGTGCTCGACCTCACCCGCATTCTCGCCGGGCCGGTGGCGACGCGCTTTCTCGCCGGCTACGGCGCCGACGTGCTGCGGCTCGATCCGCCCGGCTGGGACGAACCGAGCGTCGCGCCGGAGGTGACGCTCGGCAAGCGCTGCGCGCGGCTCGACCTCGAGGACCCTGTCGGCCGCGCGCGCTTCCTGGCTTTGCTCGGCGAGGCCGACGTGATCGTCCACGGCTACCGCCCCGGTGCGCTCGACGCGCTCGGCCTCGACGAAGCGGCGCGCCGCCGCGCCCGGCCCGGCCTCGTCGACGTGTCGCTCGACGCCTATGGCTGGAGCGGGCCGTGGGCAGGCCGGCGCGGCTTCGACAGCCTGGTGCAGATGAGCGCCGGAATCGCCGAAGCCGGCATGCGCCGTTTCGCCAAGGACCAGCCGACGCCCCTGCCGGTCCAGGCGCTCGACCATGCGACAGGTTACCTGATCGCCGCCAGCGTCGTGCGCGGCCTCGGCGAACGCGCCGCGACCGGCGCCGGCTCGTCGCGCCGGCTGTCGCTCGCCCGCGTCGCGGCGCTGCTGGCGAGCGAGCGAGCGGATGCACAAGCGCCGTTCGCCCCGGCCGGCGAAGGTGATTACGCGCCCGAAATCGAGTCGACAGATTGGGGCCCGGCGCTCCGCCTCGGGCCTCCGGCGGCGGTCGAGGGCGCACCGATGCGGTGGGCGCGAGCCGCCGGTCGTTTGGGCGCCGCGCCGCCGGTTTGGTGACCCCGTTCGCGGCGCTTGCGGTCCGCCGCTCCCGTTGGCTCAAATGCGGCGGAACGCCGCAGAATGTGCTATGGGGCTTGCGCCTCGCGGCCTCAAGCGGGGCCGAGCCGGCGCGCGGCAGGCCGGATTCGCGTTTGGGCCGTCAGGCGTTGCGGGCGCCTCAGTCGGTTCGGGGGGAGATGGACAGGCGAACACAGGCGGAAATCGACGCCGCGGTCGCCGAATTGTCGTCGCTTGCGCTCGCCGGCGAAGTTTCTGGCGCGCTGGACGTCGTCGATCGGATGATCAAAGTCGCTTCGGGCTCGACCTTCGTCTGGGCTCAGTTCCAGGCGCGGCTGCTGCACGCCGCGATGGACGACCCGCGCATGCCTTCCGAGTTGCTGGCGGCGCTGATCGACCGGTTCCGCTGGGCCGAGCCGATCAGCGCGCTGAGCCGCTTTCATCCCGACCTGCGCGCGCGGGTGGCGACGCGGCTCGCCGCAGCTCAGAACTGGCACGACGAGCTCAAGGCGGCCTCGCGGCGCCTCGACGACGCCGGCGCTGCGGCGCGGTTGGCGTTGCGCCCGCCCGGCCGCGCGGTCGACCCGAAGACGCTGTCGCCCGGCGTGCTGCGCGCGCTGCAAGGCTTTATCGCCGGCGCGCAGCGCTACGGGCCGCTGCTCGGCGGACAGTTCGACCTTGAAGCGACCGAGCGCCTCGCCCAGAACGTCCGCGTCGAGCCGGTCCTGACCGATCCGCTCGCCCATGTCGGAGTCGCCGGTTCGCGTCTGCCCGACGGGGCGCGTTGGGCGATTGCGCTCTCGGCGATGTACACGATCGCCCAGCGCGGCGCCGACGCGACGCTCTCCCCTTTCGCGCCGCCACAGCCGGCTCGCAGTCTGACGATCCTGCGCGACTATTGGGGAGTGGACGCGGACGCGCCGGAAGCGCGGCGAGTCCAGACGATCGGCCGGGTCGACTGGCTGCTCAGCGAGGGCGACCGGGCCGATCCGCGATGCGCCGAACCGGGCGATCCGGAGGCGCCCTTCGACCTGTTGGCCTGGGATCTGGCGCGCGCGGCGATGACCGTCCGCCACGCTTTTCTCGCCGAATGCCTCAGCGAATCCGAGGCCTGGGGCTATCTGCTGGCGATTGCGGTTAAGGCGCAGCAAAATTTCGAATCCTGGCCCGACTTCGGCGACCGCTATCGGCGCGGTCGCATCCGCCGGTCGAATGCGCAGCACGACCGTTACGACAGCATTCTCGCCTTCCTGGTCGACGACTCGCGCTCGCCGTGGCGATCCTTGCCCTGGCGCCTGCGCCTCAGCGAGGAGAACGTGCGCGGCCCGGCGGACGAGGAGCCTGCATCGCGCTGGACCGATACCCTCCTTGCCCTGTGGCGGCGGCACGGCCCCCTGCGGATGCAGGTCGCGGCGGTCGTCCTCGTCGCCTTGGCGGCTGGAGGCTGGCTGGCGTGGCGCGAGACGCGCGCGCAGCCAATCGTGGTCACGCCGATGTCGCCGATCGCCGTCTCGCCGCTCGCCGATCCTGCTGACGACCCGACCTCGGCGCGCGGGGAATTCACCCGCATCCAGGTCGTGTTCGTCGCCGCAGGCGAGGGCGTGCGCGCGCAGTTTCGCCTGCCGCCGGTTCTGCATCCGCTCGCCGATTTCCGCTACGGCGTCGACCATGCAACGCCCGACCGCGCCCTGACGCCCAAACTCCTCGAATCGGCGATCAGGGGCATGCCGCAGGCGCTTGACCTGCCGGCGGGCGCGCATTTCCTCACCATTCAAGCGCAGTTAGACACCGGGGCGACCTCGCCGATCCGTCGATTCGACGTGCCGAACGATCTCCTTCGCCGGCGTTGACGGGAGGCGTCAGCCCGCCCGGCCAGGCCACTGACCACCGGAAGTTCGCGCCGGCGCCGCGGGCCGCGACCGCGGCGCGCTTGATCCAGCCCCTGCGGGAGGCTACACGCCTGCCGACCGGAGGAGAACCATGGGGGCCCGCAATCCGCTGATTGAACGCTTTCGCCAGAATTTTGGCGGCGAGGCGCGGCTCTATCGCGCGCCCGGGCGGGTCAATCTGATCGGCGAGCACACCGACTACAACGATGGCTTCGTGCTGCCGGCGGCGCTCGAGCAATGCACCTGGATCGCCGCGGCGGCGCGGCCCGAGCCTCGCTTGCGCGTTGGCTCGCTGCGCACAGGCGAGACCCGCGAATTTGCGCTCGACGACCCGGACCCGCGGCCGCGCGGCGACTGGAGCGATTACGTCCGCGGCGTCGCCGTGATGCTCGAGCGCGACGGCTGCCGTCTGACTGGCGCCGACATGCTGATCGACAGCGACGTGCCGGTCGGGGCCGGCCTCAGTTCCTCGGCGGCGCTCGAAGTCGCGAGCGGCTTCGCCCTGCTCGACGGCGCGGGCCAGGCGATCGACCTCACCCGCCTCGCGCTCGCCTGCCAGCGCGCCGAGAACGAGTTCGTCGGCATGCGCTGCGGCGTGATGGATCAGTTCGCCTCGTGCCGCGGCGCCAGAGACCGGGTGCTGCTGCTCGATTGCCGCAGCCTCGAATTCCGCCTGTCGCCGGTCGATCCATCGGTGCGGCTGGTGATCTGCAATTCGATGGTCCACCACGAACTCGCCGGCAGCGAATACAACCGCCGCCGCGAGCAGTGCGAGGACGGCGTTGCGCGCCTGAAAGCCGTCCTACCGGGCATCCGCGCGCTGCGCGACGTCACCAGCGCCGACCTCGCCCGCCATGGCGCGCTGTTGTCGGACGTCGTCTTCCGCCGCTGCCGGCACGTCGTGACTGAAGACGACCGCGTCCAGCGCGCCGCCGCGGCGCTGGAAGCCGGCCGGGTCGGCGAAGTCGGCCGGATGATGCAGGAATCGCACGTCAGCATGCGCGACGACTACGAGATCAGTTGCCGCGAGATCGACATTCTCGTCGAACTCGCCGGCCGCGTCGAAGGCGTGCTCGGCGCGCGCATGACCGGCGGCGGCTTCGGCGGCTGCACCATCAATCTGGTGCGGGTCGACGCGGTCGATCGATTCGCCGACGAGCTCGGCCGCGGCTACAAGGAGGCGACCGGCATCACGCCGCAATTCCTCGTCTGCCGTCCCGGCGACGGCGCCGGCATCGCGGCCTGAGTCGCCACGGCGCGACATTTTGCTGAACGAGGACATCCGTGACGCTGCTCGACGACGTTTCCCACCGCCGCTTCAACCCGCTGACGCGCGAATGGGTGTTGGTTTCACCGCACCGCACCCGGCGCCCCTGGCTCGGTCAGACCGAGCGCGCGGCGCGGCCGGCTGAGCAGGCCTACGATCCCGAGTGCTATCTCTGCCCGGGCAACCGCCGCGCCAACGGCGAGGTCAACCCGCCCTATCCGCAGACGCTGGTCTTTCCCAACGACTTCCCCGCGCTGCAGCCCGACGCGAGCGGCGCAGCGATCAACGACAGCGGCCTGATCGTCGCCGAACCGGAACGCGGGATCGCCAAGGTGGTCTGCTTCTCGCCGCGCCACGACCTGACGCTCGCGCGCATGTCGGTCGAGGAAATCGAGCCGGTCGTCAAAATCTGGACCGAGGAATATCGCGCCCTCGGCGCGCGCGAAGAAATCCGCTGGGTGCAGATCTTCGAGAACCGCGGCGCGATGATGGGCGCGAGCAATCCCCATCCGCACTGTCAGATCTGGGCGACCGAAAGTCTGCCCAACGAGGCGGTCAAGGAACTTTCTTCGCTGCGCGCCTATCGCAGCGAGCGCGGCGGCTGCCTGCTGTGCGACTATCTCGCGCTCGAGCTCGACGCCAAGGCGCGCATCGTTTGCGAGAACGAGCATTTCGTCGCCCTGACGCCGTTCTGGGCGGTATGGCCGTTCGAGACGCTCGTTTTACCGCGTCGCCATTTCGGCGCGATGGACGAGATGAGCGCTGCCGAGGCGCGGGGACTCGCCGACGCGCTGCGCCGTCTGACGATCCGCTACGACAACCTGTTCGAGGTCGCGTTCCCCTATTCGATGGGTTTCCATCAGTCGCCCACCGACGGCGTCGCCCACCCCGAGTGGCACTTCCACGCTCATTTCTACCCGCCGCTGCTGAGGTCCGCCACCGTCCGCAAGTTCATGGTCGGGTTCGAGCTGCTCGGCTCGCCGCAGCGCGACATCACGCCCGAAAGCGCCGCCCTTCGTCTGCGCGACGCGCCGGAAAGCCATTATCTCGACTGGCCGGCGGCCGATTGAGCGCAGCGGACCGCCTTGTTTTCCGGGGGTTGTGCGGCGCGTCTTGACCGAAATCAAGGCGTAAGGCGCAAATCCGTTCCTAAGTGATCAATTGTCAGACTGTTCGGGCCGGCAATCGTCCTGCGCCTTCCCGAACGCGTCGATCATCAACGAGGACCAGACGCCGTCAAAGAGCGTCGGGGGAGGTTTTCGCACCATCGGCCCGATGAAAAGCCCGGGTCCGGAGGAGTGCGCCAAAAGCAGCGCTGCTATGATGATCGCGTTTTCGTGACACGAGGGCGATTGCGACTCGCAGGATGCAGGGAGGCTCCTATGAGCAAAGCGCAAAAGCGAAATCTCCTCGTTACGGCGGCGGCGTTCGCATTGGTCTGCGGCGCGGTCTCCTCGGCATACGCGCTCGATCCGACCCCGAAATGGTGCTCCGGCGTCAAGATCGCCGCGTTCCCGGGCGGACCGCAGGGCGGCGTCTTCGCCAACAACGTCTACAACGGCTACCGTCAGGCCGAACTCGATCTCGGACCCTCGGTCACCTACTACTTTTCCAACTGGGATCCGAACCTGATGATCACCCAGTTGCAGCAGGCGATCGCCACCAAGGTCGACGGCATCGCCTTCATGGGTCATCCCGGCGACGCGGCGACCGATCCGCAGATCGACAAGGCGTTCGCCCAGGGCATCATCTTCACCACGGCGAACACTGCGCTGCCCGAAGCCCAAGCGAAATACGGGCCCGACGGCATGGGCTACGTCGGCGCGCCTAACCACGCCGCGGGCTTCGCGCTCGGCGCAGAAGCGGCCAAACGCGCCGGCTTGAAAGCGGGCGACCTCGCGTTCGTCTGGGGCCTCAAGGGCCAGGGCGGCGACCGCGGCCAGCGCACGGTTGGCGTGATCGAGGCGCTCGAGAAGGCCGGCGCCAAGGTGATCTATCAGGAGATCGACAAAGCGACCGACGCCGATCCGAACGCCGGCACCCCGGTCTTCGTCGGTGTGATGAAGGCCAACCCGGGCATCAAGCTCGTCGTCACCGATCATGGCGCCCTCACCGCCAACGTCGGCGTCTACGCGCGCGCCGCGTCGCTGAAGCCCGGCGAGGTGTTCTTCGCCGGCTTCGACATGTCGCCAGCCACTGCGAAGGCGGTCAAGGACGGCTACCAGGAGCTGGTGATCGACCAGCAGCCTTACCTGCAGGGCTATCTGCCGATCCTCAACATCTGCCTGACCAAGAAGTTCGGCTTCTCCGGCCTCGACATCAACACGGCCGGCGCTTTCGTCGACCCCAAGAACGTCGACGCAATTGCGCCGCTCGCGGCGAAGGAAATCCGCTAAACCCGCGCGGCTCGCACGGGCCCAGAACGGGGCGCCGCTCACGCGCGGCGCCCCGACCGAAAGAGGGGAGGACGCAAGTGGCTCAGACTGCGTCGCCGGGCGCCGAAGCTCCGCCCGTCATGGAGCTCCGCAACGTCTCCAAAACTTTTGGCGAAGTGCGATCGCTCGCCGGCGTCGATTTCCAGGTCAACCCGCGTGAGATCGTCGGGCTGCTGGGCGACAACGGCGCCGGCAAGTCGACGCTGATCAAGGTGGTGATGGGCTATTACGCCCCCGACTCCGGCGGCGAGATCTATTTCCATGGCAGGCGAGTCGACAGTTGGTCGGTGGCGAAGGCGCGAGGCCTCGGCATCGAGACCGTCTATCAGGAACGGGCCTTGTGCGAGAAACAGCCGATCTGGCGCAACATGTTCATGGGGCGCGAGCTGCGCAATCGTCTCGGCCTGCTCGACGTCGCCGCGATGCGCAACGAATGTTCGCGGCTGATGAGCGAGCACATGGGCTTCACTTCGGCGGCGGTGCACCCCGACAATGTGGTGGCGACGATGTCGGGCGGCGAGAAGCAGGGAGTAGCGATCACCCGCGCGCTTCATTTCGAAGCCGAACTCGTCATCCTCGACGAGCCGACGATGGGCCTGTCGCTCAGCGAGACGAAGAAGACGCTCGATTTCGTCCGCCACATCAAGGAGGTCGGCAAGTCGGCGATCTTCATCGACCACAACATCTTCAACATCTATCCGGTCGTCGACCGTCTCTACGTGCTCGATCGCGGCAAGGTGGCGGGAGTATTCAACCGCGCCGACATCACGATGGATCAGTTGATCGAGCGGCTCTACCATGTCGCGCGCACCGGCTCGATGGAGTTGCCGTCATGACCGTAGAAGCCGCGGGGGCCCACACGGTCGGCCACAAAGCCGCGCCCCCATCGCTGCTGACTCGCTACGGCAGCCAGATGGGCATCGTCGGCGTCGGCTTCGCGATGTGGCTGGCCTTTGTCATCGCCGCGCCACGCGTGTTCACCGACGTCGACATCTATCTCGCCTTCGCCGAAACGACGCCCCTTTTCGGCATTGTCGCGCTTTCGTTGACCTTTGTCGTCATCACCGGCGAAATCGACCTGTCGTTTCCTTCAGTGATGGCGCTCGGCACCGCGGTCTTCTGCCTCACCACGTATTACGGCGGCGCGCCTTGGTGGATCGGGTTGATCGCCGCGGCGGCGACCGGCGTCGGGTGCGGCCTGCTCAACGGCTTCCTGGTGGCGAGCCTCAACATTCCTTCCCTGGTCATCACCATCGGAACGCAATTCCTGTTCCGCGGCCTCGAATTGGTGCTGATGAACGGCTCCGGCGTGCCGATGCTCGTCGATAAATATCCGCAGCTGCACACGCTGCTGCGCGAGCCATGGCATGGTTTCCCGGTCCAGACGCTTTGGATGATCGCCATCCTGATCGCCGAATGGCTGCTGCTCAACCGCACCCGCTTCGGCGCACATGTCTTCCTGGTCGGCGACAACCAAGTCAGCGCGCGGCTGATGGGCGTCAACGCCGGACGGGTCAAGATCAAGGCCTTCGTGCTGGTCGGCGTCACCGCCGTGTTCTGCGGCCTGATGAGTTCGATCTACGGCTATTACTTCTGGCCAAGCACAGGCGATGGCTCGCTGCTCAACACCATCGCCTCGGTGTTCCTCGGCGGCACTTCGGTGTTCGGCGGCACTGGCTCGGTGATCGGCACGTTCGTCGCCGCGTTCATCATCGGCGCGATCAACGCCGGGATCGTCTCCGCGGGCGTCAACGCGTTCTATACTCAGCTGGCGTTCGGCCTGGTGATCGTGATCTCTGTCGTGCTGCAGACGCTGATCGACCGGCGCATCCGCCGCCAGTCGTTGACCGGCAAGTAACGAAGTCCCGGGCGCCCGAGTCAGGCGCCCGCCTCGCCCGCGTTCAACGCCGTCTCGATCTCGGCGAGGTCGGAGGGCGCGAGCGCCGGTCCCTCGAGCGCGTCGAGGCAGTCGTCGATCTGCGCCACGGTGCGGGCGCCGACGACGAGCGAGGTCATTCGCGGGTCGCGCAGCGCCCATCTCAGCGCCAGATGGACAATCGGAACGCCGAGCCGGTTGGCGATCGGCCGCAGTCGCCGCACCGCAGCGACCTTGTCCTCGGTGACGCCCTCGCGCCCCATCGAGCCGCCGCGGCTGCCGCGCTGGGCGCGCGAATCCCCCGGGATTCCGTCGAGATATTTGTCGGTCAGCAGCCCCTGCGCGAGCGGCGAGAAGGAGATGCAGCCGACCCCCTCCTCCGCCAACGCGTCCATGAGCCCGTCGCGCTCGATCCAGCGGTCGAGCATCGAATAGCGGGGCTGGTGAATGAGGCAGCGCGTCCCGAGCCGGCGCAGCGCCGCGAACGCTTCGCGCGCCGCGGCGGCGCGGTAGTTGGAGATGCCGACGTAGAGCGCCTTGCCCTGCCGCACCGCGTCCGCGAGCGCCGACATCGTCTCTTCGACCGGAGTCTCGGGGTCGGGGCGGTGATGGTAGAAGAGGTCGACGTAGTCGAGCCCGAGCCGTTTCAGGCTGGCGTCGAGACTGGCGAGCAGGCTTTTGCGCGAGCCCCATTCGCCGTAGGGCCCTGGCCACATGCGATAGCCCGCCTTCGACGAAACGATCACCTCGTCGCGATAGGGCTTGAAGTCGGTCGCGAGGATGCGTCCAAACACTTCTTCTGCGGCGCCAGGCGGCGGGCCGTAGTTGTTGGCGAGGTCGAAATGAGTGACGCCGCGGTCGAAGGCGCGGCGCAGAATCGCGCGGCCGATCTCGAACGAATCGAGGCCGCCGAAATTCTGCCACAGGCCGAGCGAGATCGGCGGAAGATGCAGGCCGCTACTGCCGCAGCGGCGGAACGTCGCGCGCTCGTAGCGGTCGGAACGCGCGACGTAGGGATCTTGCGACAAATCCAAACCTTTCGTTTGCGCGGACGCCTCGCGGCGTCCGCGCGCTCGCTTGTCGATATCAGCGAATGCCCGCGTCGATCAACTTGGCGAGGTCGCCAATCGTCTTCGGGGTGACGACGCCCGCGCCGGTGTTGAGCGACAGGCCGCGCATCTTGGACTTGGCGGTCAGCACGCACTGCAGGACGGAGAAACAGCCCTCCATGTACAGGAGTTGGTCGAGGGCGGCGCTGATATAGCCTGACTTCCGGGCGGCGATCGTCGCCGGCGCGAGGCCGATGGCCTTCAGATTCGGGGGCGACACAATACAGGCGGCGAACTGCGGGATGCCGATCGACGGGAACGCGCGCGCTTCCATGAGAGTGAGGCGCCGCGCCGCCCCCGGGCAATCGCGCGGGATCAATCCTCGGCGAAAGAATCGGACTTTTTTTGCGCGAAGGCCGGCCGCCGCAAACCCGAGCAAGAGCGGACCCATTGTCCGGGCGCCGGCGCATCGTTCTCGGCCTTCCGGCTGGGTTCGGCGCTGGCCCGCCTGGAGCGGCCTCGACAAGCCGGGCGCCGGCTCGGCACAATGGGGCGCGCCCCATCGGAGTCGTCATGGATTCGTCGCTCGTCAAAGCCGTCGGCTTCGTCCATCTGCGCGTCCACAGCGCCTTTTCGCTGCGCGAGGGGGCCCTGACGATCGAGGCGCTGGCGAAGCTGGCGAAGGCCGATTCGATGCCGGCGCTGGCGATCACCGACACCAACAACCTGTTCGGAGCGCTGGAGTTCTCGGAAAAGCTGGCGAAGGCCGGCGTGCAGCCGATCGTCGGCGCGCAGATCACCGTCGACTTCGGCGACGCGCCGCCTTCGGCCTCCCGCACCGTCGAGGCGCGGACCGCGCGCGCGCCGCTGGCGCTCTTCGCCATGAGCGAGCAGGGCTATCGCGCCTTGATGCGGCTGGCCTCGCGCGTCTGGCTCGACCCCAAGGACGGCGACGAGCCGCATCTTGCCTTTGCCGCCCTCGCCGAGAGCGAAGGCCTGATCGCCCTGACCGGCGGACCCGCGGGGCCGCTCGACCGCGCGCTGGCGCTCGGCCTTCCAGAACTCGCCGAGGCGCGGCTCAAGCGCCTCGCGCCGCTGTTCGACGGCCGGCTCTACGTCGAACTGCAGCGCCACGGCCTCGACAGCGAGCGCCGCGTCGAACCGGCGCTGATCGATCTCGCCTACGCCCACGGCCTGCCTCTGGTGGCGACCAACGAGGCCTATTTCGCCGCCGCCGCCGACTACCAGGCGCAGGACGCGCTGTTGTGCGTCGCCGAAGGCGCGCTGATCAGCGCCGTCGACCGCCGTCGCCTGTCGCCCGAGCATCGCTTCAAGACCCGCGCCGAAATGCGCGCCCTGTTCGCCGACCTCGAGGAAGCGGCCGACAACAGCGTCGAGATCGCCTTGCGCTGCGCCTATCGGCCGCTGACCCGCAAGCCGATCCTGCCGCATTTCACCGCGCCCGACGGGGCGCGGGTCGACGAGGAGAGCGAGTTGCGCCGCCAGGCCGCCGAGGGGCTCGCCCGGCATCTGGCGCAGTACGGCTGCGCGCCAGGCCACGTCGAGGACGACTACCGCCAGCGGCTCGAATTCGAGCTCGGGGTCATCGCGCGGATGAAGTTCCCCGGCTACTTCCTGATCGTCGCCGACTTCATCAAATGGGCCAAGACGCAGGGCATTCCGGTCGGACCGGGCCGCGGCTCGGGCGCGGGTTCGCTGGTCGCCTGGTCGCTGACCATCACCGATCTCGACCCGCTGCGGTTCGGCCTGCTGTTCGAGCGCTTCCTCAATCCCGAGCGCGTGTCGATGCCCGACTTCGACGTCGACTTCTGCCAGGAGCGGCGCGACGAGGTCATCGCCTATGTGCGCCAGCGCTATGGCGAGGACCGGGTCGCGCAGATCATCACCTTCGGCAGTTTCCTCGCCCGCGGCGTGATGCGCAACGTCGGCCGGGTGCTGGAGATGCCGCTCGGCCAGGTCGACAAGCTCGCCAAGCTGGCGCCGCAGAACCCGGCCAACCCGGTCACGCTGAAGCAGGCGGTCGCCGACGAGCCGCGCCTCAGCGAAGCGGCCGAGGCCGATCCGAAAGTGGCGACCATGCTGGCGATCGCCGAGCGGCTCGAGGGGCTCTATTCCAACGCCTCGACCCACGCCGCCGGCGTCGTCATCGGCGACCGGCCGCTGGTGGAGCTCGTGCCGCTCTATCGCGACCCGAAGTCGGACATGCCGGCGACCCAGTTCAACATGAAATGGGTCGAGCCGGCGGGGCTGGTGAAGTTCGACTTCCTCGGCCTCAAGACGCTGACGACGATCGCCAAGGCGGTGGCCCTGCTCAAGCGCCGCGGCGTCGTGGTCAATCCTTCAGCCATTCCGCTTGACGACAAGAAGACGTTCGAGATGCTCGGACGCGGCGAAACGGTCGGCGTGTTCCAGGTCGAAAGCGCGGGGATGAAGAAGGCGCTGGTCGACATGCGGGCCGACCGCTTCGAGGACCTGATCGCTCTGGTCGCGCTCTATCGTCCGGGCCCGATGGCCAATATCCCCGTCTATTGCGCGCGCAAGCTCGGCGAAGAGAAGGTCGAATACGCGCATCCGCTGCTGGAGCCGATCCTCAAGGAGACGTTCGGCGTCATCACCTATCAGGAGCAGGTCCAACAGATCGCCAAAGACCTGGCGGGCTACAGTCTGGGACAGGCCGACATCCTGCGCCGCGCGATGGGCAAGAAGATCAAGTCCGAGATGGACGCCCAACGCGAACGTTTCGTCTCCGGCGCGGTCGGCAACGGAATCGCCAAGCCGACCGCCGACGCGATCTTCGACGCCTGCGCCAAGTTCGCCGAATACGGTTTCAACAAGTCGCATTCCGCGCCTTACGCTTTCATCTCCTATCAAACCGCCTGGTTCAAGGCCAACCACCCGGCAGAGTTTCTCGCCGCCTCGATGACGCTCGACAAGTCGGCGACCGACAAGCTCGCCGAATTCCGCACCGAGGCGCAGCGGCTCGGCATCCGCGTCGCGCCGCCCTCGATCAACGGCTCGAACGTCGACTTCGACGTGCGCGAGGACGGCGACGGCAGGCTTTCGATCGCCTATGCCCTCAGCGCGATCAAGGGCGTCGGCGAAGGCCAGGCGGGCGCGCTGGTCGCGACGCGCGGCCAGCGACCGTTCGCCTCGCTCGCCGATCTCGCGCGGCGAATCGATCCGCGCACGGTCAACAAGAAGACGCTCGAAAGCCTCGCCGCCGCCGGCGCCTTCGACGAACTGGAGCCCGACCGCGCCGTCGCCTTCGCCGCGATCGAGCCGATGCTGGCGCTCGCCCATCGCGCCGCCGACGAGCGCCAGGCCGGCCAGAGCGGCCTGTTCGGCGAAGCCGAGGCCGACGCGCCGATCCGCCCGCGCGCCGAACAATGGTCGGCCGCCGACCGGCTGCGGCGCGAATACGAGGCGGTCGGCTTCTTCCTTTCCGGCCACCCGCTCGAAGCCTATGAGGCGGCGCTGAAGCGGCTGCGCGCGACCCGCTGGGCCGACTTCGCCCGCGCGGTGCGCGCCGGCGCGACGACCGCGCGGCTCGGCGCCAGCGTCATCGACCGCCACGAGCGGCGCACCAAGACCGGAAACAAGCTCGGCGTCATCCAGCTTTCCGACCCCAGCGGCCAGTACGAGGCGATCATCTTCCAGGAAGGACTCGGCCAGTACCGCGACCTCTTGGAGAAAGGCGCCGACGTGCTGGTGACGCTGCAGGCGAGCGCCGAAGGCGAGGAGGTGCGCGCGCGCATCGTCCAGGTCGAGTCGCTGACCGAAGCCGCCGCCAAGGTGCAGAAGGGCCTCAGGGTGTTCGTGCGCGACGAGGCGCCGCTCGCCTCCATCGCCGAACGCCTGCGTGGCCGTGGCGAGGGCGAAGTGTCGCTGGTCGTCATGCTCGGGCCGAAGGCGGGCGAGGTCGAGATCAAGCTCCCGGGGCGGTACGCGGTGACCGGCGCGTTGGCGGGGGCGATCAAGGCGGTCGCCGGCGTAGTGGCGGTCGAGCAGGTGTGAGGAGCCGGCGCGGGCCGCCGACCGCCACAACAAACCGGTGACGCCGGTCAGGAGACTCAAGCGGTTAGGCGCCAAAAACGGTCCCGCCGCGCGTTCCGCGTCGGGCGCAAAAGATGTGTCTTGGTTGCTTTCTTCAGGGGCCTGTTCGCGCAAAACGACTCGCCAGGAAACCGTGCGGCCGCGATCGTGCGCCGGTTCAGGTCGGCAAGCGCGGCGGCGCGGCGTCGTCAAACTTCCCGTCAAGCGTCGCCGTCAACTTCGTCAAGTTTCGTCAAGTTTTGTCAAGGGTTGTCAAGGCTTTCCTTGACGTATACCTCTGATATATCAATTGGTTAGTGCGGAAACGCTTGACAATCTACGCCACGCGAATTCTGGCGACCCTTTCCTCTGTCGGCGCCTCGGCTGACCGGCGCGAAGCGCTTCGCCGACCCAAGAACAGGATAACCGGAATTCGGCAAATCAGAAAGAGATTGTTGGGTTCGAAATTTCCGGGGTCCGCGCGTGCCTGACCCGCGCTCGGCGTCAAGGCCAAGCCGCTGCGCGGTCGCTTCGCGAGACTTGACCCCTCCGCGCGGCTCAGGCCGTTGGCCTCCATGATCTTTGGTGAGACGAGCCGGCCCCCGGGCCGGCTTCGCTCGCCAAAGACCACGGAGGCAAAACGCCGCATCGGAACGACGCAGTCACCCCGAAGGGGGCGAAGCAGAGCGGAGCAGCCGCGTGAGCGGCTTGACGGCGCCGGGCCGATGCGGCCGCTGGATGTGTGGACGCGATCGACAGGATGGCGCCCGCCGCCGACCCGTCTTACCCCCGCGAGGCTTCGAGCGCGGCGAGGTTGTTGCGCACCCCCGCCGTCTGCGGATGGTCGGGTCCATAACTCGCCTTGAGAATCGCCAGAGCGCGGCGAAAAAGCGCCTCGGCCTCGCCGAGGCGGTTCGTATCCTCGAGCAAGAGCGCGAGATTGTTGAGGTCTCTGGCCACGTCGGGATGATCCGGCCTGTAGTTCGCCTCGTCGATCGCCAGGGCGCGGCGATAAAGCGGCTCGGCTTCGCCGAGGCGGTTCGTTGCGGCAAGCAAGAGCGCGAGATTGTTGAGGCCGGTCGCGACATTCGGATGATTTGACCCGTAGCCAGTCTCGGAAATGGCCAACGCGCGCCGATAATGCGGCTCCGCCTCACCAAGACGATTGGTGGCGCGGAGCAATTCCGCGAGATTATTGAGACCAGCCGCGACGATCGGATAGTCCGACCCGTAGCTCGCTTCGAGGATCGCCAGCGCGCGCCGAAAAAGCGGCTCGGCCTCGCCGAGCCGGTTCGTCGCGCCGAGCAATCCCGCGAGGCTATTAAGGCCTCTCGCGACGTTGGGATGATCCGGTCCGAAGCTCGCCTCGTCAATCGCCAACGCACGTCGCATAAGTGGTTCGGCGCCTTCTAGTCGGTTCGTATCGCGGAGCAGTATCGCGAGATTGTTGAGCCGGACCGCCACCTCAGGATGGTCCGGCCCGTAGCTCGCTTCTGCTATTGCGAGCCCGCGCCGATAAAGTGGCTCGGCCTCTCCGCGCCGGTTCGAGTCCCGGAGCAAGAGAGCGAGATTGTTGAGGTCTCTCGCCACCGCAGCATGGTCCGGCCCGTAGCTCTCCTCATCGATAGCCAGCGCACGCCGATAGAGCGGCTCGGCTTCGTTCACGCGACTCGTCACGTGAAGCAAGCTCGCGAGATTGCTGAGGCACGTCGCCACGCTGGGATGACCCTGTCCGAGACTCGCCTCCCCAATTGCCAGTGCCCGGCGATAGAGTGGCTCGGCTTCGCCGAAGCGTGCCTTCGCTTGGTACAACACAGCAAGACCATTGATTAGCCGGGCGGTCGGTTCGGCGATCTCCGCTCCATCCGCCTGCCTGGCGACTGCCAGTGCATGCGGAGCAAGCGGGTCGAGGATCGGCCAGCTTCGCACGTCTTGCGGATCGCCTTCGAAAGCCGCGTCCACCCACCCCAGCGCCTCCCGCAATGCCTCGCCCCGCCGCGCCTCCATCATGCTTCGCCGCGCGAAATCCTGCACCAGCCGATGCACGGCGAAACCGTCCTGCGCCGCCTTGCCGGCCTCGACCGCCGCGCGCGAGACGAGCGAATAGGCGAAGAGATTGGCGCGCGCCGCGCGGGCGTCGAAGCCCTCGGGGTCGCCGGGCGCGGCGACGTCGAGCAGGGAGTCGGGGACCGGCTCCGGCGCGAGGAAGGCGAGGCGCTCGAGCAGGCGGCGGGCGTCCGGCGTCAGGCGGTCGACCGAGGTCGCCCAGGTCGCGGCGAGGCCCGTGTCGTGGTCGTAGCTCATCAGGGTCTTGTCGAACCAGCCGAGCACGGTCGCGCGCTTCTTGCGCCACAGATCGAGATAGCGCGCGAGGCCAATGCGCTCGGTCGCGATATAGGCGCCGGCCTGTTCGAGCCCGAGCGCCAGGCCGCCGAGTTCGCCGGCGAGCGCTTTCGCCTGCGCCGCGTCGTCGGGCGACTTCGCGCGATCTGCGTCGGTGCGCTCCAGCAGGAAGGCGACCGAGGCCGCTTCATCGAGCACGCCGAGTTCGAGCTTGCGCAATGAAGCGGGAAAATTGCCGGCGCGGCCGGTGACGATGACCTTGCCGCCGCTGAGCCGCGCCAGCAGCTTGTCGACGGCGGCGACGGCGGCGGGATCGTCGACGTTGTCGACGATCATCAGCCAGCCGGGATGGGCCGCCAGCCAGCCGAGCGCGGCGGCGATCTTCGCCGCGTCCTCGCGCGCGTCTTTCTCCGGCAGATCGAGAATGTCCGGCCCGGCGAGCGCGGCGAGGCTGGTGTCGAGCGCGGCCGGCGTATCGGCGCGCAGGAACAGCAGCGCCGAATGCTCGCTTTCGCGCCTGAGCGCATATTCGACCGCCAGCCGCGTCTTGCCGATCCCGCCGAGCCCATGCAGCGCCCGCCCGACGATCGCCGTCGCGACGCCCGCGTCCGCCGTCAGGGCTTTGTGCAGCGTATCAAGGTCTTGCTCACGGCCCTTGAAGAGCGAGCCGAGCGAGGCGAAGGGGAGGTTCTTCGGGCGGCGCGGCGTTCGTTCGGCGCGCGCTTTCGCCAAAAGATCAAGAATGACGCTGTAGGCGATTTGTTTGGCGAGA
>Ga0182016_10000723_pt1 | contig 41087 bp, 31 predicted proteins | sample 712S2MmetaG_FD_120491 | JGI IMG/M metagenome (GOLD analysis project Ga0182016, IMG submission 120491) | Permafrost microbial communities from Stordalen Mire, Sweden - 712S2M metaG | ecosystem: Environmental > Terrestrial > Soil > Wetlands > Permafrost | place: Sweden: Stordalen | collected...
CACCGCGTGGATATAGGAACGTACAGTGCTCTGAGAGTAGTTGCGACGCTGGAGTTCCTCCAACATCTGCTGCCGAAGATGGGTCACAGTAAACCTCCTGTGACCCGAGGTTTACACAGCCAACAATGCCAGGCGATGACCCATGCCGCAGCGTCCGTCGCGCCAGCGACTTAGTTCAAACGCGCATGTGATCAACTGTATCAGGCAGCTCCCGGATGGTTAGCCGGTCGGAAACTGGTGGACCACTTGTTGTCAGCGAGACTCGCAAGCCTGGAATCCGTTACTATATTTCGTTGTAGTCCCTGCAGAGCCAGCCGGACCGTCCGGCGCAAAGGAAACGATCGGAATGAAGCGTTTGTCTATTATGCAGTTCGCCGCGGCCGCCATTCTGCTGCTAAGCAGCACGCTGGCCTGGGGCGCTGACACCTCCATGCTGCATCCGCCCAAAGGATCGAAGGTCGCTATCATCGTCTTTGAAGACCTGGAATGTCCGCAGTGCGCCAAAGCCGCGCCTCTGGCGCTGGAAGCGTCCAAGAAATACAACATCGCGCTGGTGCAGTACGACTTTCCCCTGCGTCAGCATCCCTGGTCCCTGGAAGCCGCGATCAACGCTCGCTATTTCGACACCAAGTCGAAGAAGCTGGGCGACGATTATCGTTTGTACATCTTCGCGAACCAGCTCAGTATAACCAAGCAGAACCTTCGTGGAATTACGGAAAAATGGGCAGAGGACCACAAAGTCACGTTGCCGTTCGTAGTCGACCCATCGGGAGAACTGGCGGCCAAGGTGGAAGCGGACCGTCAGATCGGGGCCCGCATTCCACTCGAACACACGCCTACGATCTACATTGTGAGCGACACGGGACACGGTACGTCGGTGGTGGAGGTTCCGGATGTCAACCAGCTCTATCAGACGATTGACCAAGTGGTAAGAACAACCGGCGCGACTCCGCAAGCACATAAGACGGCCAGCACCCACTAAGCCGCAGCAAGAAGGCGGAGTCTGTGTTTCCGGGGGCTGAAGCCCCGTGAGTATTTGCCGCTCGGACGCCGGCCTGAAGGCCGGCTCTACCGGGCTCAAGAGACTGTGTCGCAACCGTGCCGCCGCTGCGCGGCTGGTTTGATAAATTTTCCAGCCCTTGGTTCCACTGCAAAACTTCTGCCGCAGTCTCTCAAGCCCCAGAGTATTTGCGGCAGGTCGGGCCCGACCATCGGCCCTACCCGAACATCGACTCGTCAAAGATTCCCTGAGTCTCGGCCCTGCCCGACAAGCAAAGCCACATTCTGCGGAAGGCTTGCTGCCGTGCGAGCAAGGCTTTCCATTCGAGCTGCTCTTCGAGGCACCTCCGCAACTTCCCCGCAGTCGTCGGGTTGCTATGATCGGATCAGCTTATGCCTGACATTCTGCCCGACGCCGCAGTTGTAAAAACCATGCCTCCGGTCTCTTCTCATGACCGGATCCTTATGTCAGCGAAACGCCTGTTCGCTCGCAATGGATACGAAAACACCAGCACGGTGGCGATCGCACGCGAGGCCGGGACCAGCGAATCGCAGCTGATGAAGCATTTTGGCAGCAAGCAGGGTCTGCTGGCCGCCATCTTCGATCGCGGCTGGGCCAGCATCATCGAGAGAGTGCAAGCAACGCAAGGTACTGGCCCGCCGGCTGACCGGCTGTTTGGGATGCTGGAGGCGATGGTCGTCGAGTTGGAGAACGATTCTGACTTGAAAGAGCTGCTGACGCTGGAATCCCGCCGGGTGCGCAAAGACAACCGCGACGTCCTGGTGAGCCAGGGATTTCGTCAGTTTGCCAGCCTGGTCGATGGACTGCTAGGCGAGATGCAGCGCCAGGGCCAGATCCGCCCGGATCTGAAGCTGGATGCGGTGCGCGCCGCGCTGCTGGGCTTGACCGAGGGTCTGGTGCGGGACCGGGTTGTGGCGCGGCGCTCCGAGCTGAGTGCCGACTACACGTTCGACGATATGAAGAAGGTCTTGAAACTCCTGGTTCGTGGGTTCGGCGGCGAGGCGATACAACCTCTGAAGGCAGTTAGCCGGTAGTCCAGTAGCTTGCTGAAACTTCACAGTTACAGCCCAGCCTTTACAACCGGCATTCACAGACGGCCTGAAGAGCGTTCGCCGGCGGAAGAGCAGACTTAATCAGGGCTTCCCTAGTCCTGGTTAGCGCATACGGCGGCGCTGGCATCCTATACAATCGAGCTTCTCATGATGAACCGGATGGTCCTTGCCAACCTGATGTACCGGCCGTTTCGTACCATTATCAGTGTGGTCGCGGTAGCGGTTGAGGTCACGCTGATTCTGCTGATCGTCGGCATCATGCTGGGCATGCTGAACGACAGCAGCAGCCGGCAGGTGGGAATTGGCGCCGACATCATGGTGCAGCCTCCGGGTTCGTCCTTGATTATGGGCGTGACCAGCGCACCGGTCTCGGTGAAAGTCGCCGGCAAGATAGGTCAACTGGCGCACGTCACCGCCGTGGCTCCCGTGGTCATGCAGGTCACAACTGCGGGCACAATCGAGATCCTCTACGGCATCGATCTGCAATCGTTTGACGCAGTGAGCGGCGGGTTTCGCTACCTGTCCGGCGGACCGTTTCAAGGTCCGTACGACATGATCATCGACGACCTGAAGGCTGCCTCCAAACATCTCAAGGTCGGCGACACCATCGAAACGCTCCATCATCCGTTCCGCATCTGCGGCATTGTCGAGCATGGCAAGGGCGCGCGCGAGTTTATCCCCATCGCCACCCTGCAGGATTTAAACGGCGCGATCGGCAAGGCGTCCATCTTCTACGTCAAACTTGACGATGCCAATAATGCCGACGCAGTTGTGGCCATGATCAAGAACATTCCCGGCATGCAGGAGTACGGTGTCCACTCGCTGAAAGAATATCTCAGCCTGATGACGTCGGCCAGCATTCCCGGCCTCAACACCGTGATCGACGTCGTGATTGGCATTGCCATGGTGATCGGCTTCATCGTGATCTTCCAGGCGATGTACGCCGCCGTGATGGAGCGCACCCGCGAGATTGGCATTCTGAAGTCTCTGGGCGCGGACAAGCTCTATATCGTGAACGTGGTGCTACGGGAGACGCTGCTGATCGCGATTGGCGGGGTCATCCTGGGGATTGCGCTTAGCTATGGAGCGAGAGTTGGCTTGCGGACGAAATTTCAGACGCTGCCTGTCCTCATCACCTACGGCTGGTTGGTGAAGGCAGCAATCATCGCCCTCATCGGCTCGCTGCTGGGAGCGTTCTATCCTGCCGTCAAAGCCGCGCAGAAAGATCCGATCGACGCCCTGGCGTACGAATAGCGGCCTCGGTGCCAGCCAACAACGGGGCGAAAAGGTAGTGGCTCAATTTGGAATTGCGCCACTACCGGCGAAAACGAGCCCTTGAAATCGCGTTGTAACAGAGTGAAAATTTGACCAAAGCCGCCGCCGCCGGCATTTCTTTCTTGACGCATTCGGTTCCAGTCCTAGAATATCGCCACAAGCGCCGCAGCTATATTTTTTGTCCTCTACTGCTGGGGGCGGCAATCTGTTCTGTTGGTAGGACGGGCTGCTAGCTGAGAATTCGATCTGGCCTCGAAAGGTTGGTGTAATGAGTGCTAGGTTGACCCTCCTCCTCCTGTGCGATGAGCCCGAACTCCATTCGCCCTTCATCTCGGCACTGCTGGCTGCTGGTTTTCGGCTTCTGATTGAGCACTACCCCGAAGACGCCAAAACACTTTTATCGCGCGTGCCGGCGGATGCCGTTATGATTCGCCACCATGCCGTCCGGTGCGGAAGCCGGGTCGGCGCCGAGCTGAAGCTGGTAGCGCCTGGGACGCCAATCATCCTTTTTCCCAGCGGCGCCCAATGCCCAGGACCGCAACCGGGAATCGATTCCGTTTGCCATGCCGATCCTAAGGACGAAATCGTGGCCCGTGCGGTGGCGGTCTTCTTCCATAGCGCCCTGACCAAGCAATCGTCCCAGCGGCCTGTCCACGCCGCCAATGAGAACGTGCCGGCGGCTGCCGCCCATAGCAAAACCCAACTGACGTTGTGAGTAGCCCGCACCATGCTGCGGCAAGGACGCGGCGGGGTGCGCCTCGACTGTCTCAACCGGCGACGGATGTAGGGCAGGTTTGGGATTCAAGCGGGCGACTGCCTGCGCCGATGGGAAACCTTTGAGGAATTGCAGCCTCGGCCGCCGGAGATTTCTCCCGGAAATACGGGGCCAGCCCCACTGCTGTTTGCGATATGAGACATCGTCCTTGGCCCGGTGGCTTTCCCGAGTCCCGGTGATGAGTTTCGGCAAGCCAGGATGAGGGGCGTGGAGGCCCAGCTTGGGTGGACACAGCTTCGCTAAGCAGATGACTTGGGTGGTGGTGGCGGCCAGCACCCTGGCGCTGTGCACCTTTACTTCCGCATTCCTGCTATTCGACAATGTGCGCTGCCGCAGCGAACTGCAGAGCCATCTTTCTACCCTAGCCGATGTCGTGGGACAGAACTCGAGGACGGCGTTGAGTTTCAGCGACCGGCCTGCCGCTACCGAAGTTCTGCGAGCGTTGCGCGCCGAACCCGCGGTGGTTGGCGCATGTCTCTATGAACTCTCCGGTCGCCTGTTCGCGCACTATGAGCCAGCCCAGTCGAGCGTGATATGTCCCGCGACGCTGCCCCAGGCCCGGCCCGTGCAGGCCTCGTACTCTGTCGAAATGCGTCCCGTGTTCCGCAACGGCCAGATCGTGGGCATGCTTTGCCTCACCTCCGACCATCAGGCCCTGCGGCAAAGACGCAAACGTTTGCTGGCGCTGGCGGGCGCCCTGCTGGCGCTATCGTTGGCCGTGGGAGGGCTGTCGGGTGCGCTGCTACAGCGTAAGATTTCGGCTCCCCTCGGTGAACTTACCCGGGTCATGCGCCGCGTGACCCATGATCGGGATTTCAGGGCCCGGGTGTCGATTTCGGGAACCGGCGAAATTGCCCAGTTGGGAACGGGGTTTAACCGGATGTTGGCGGAGATCCAGCGGCGGGAAGAAGATCTGCAGCGAAGCAACATCAGCCTGGAGGACGAACTGGTCCGGCGCAAGGAAACCAACGACCAGTTGGCCAAGGCCAAAGAGGAAGCCGAGATCGCCAATCGCACCAAGAGCCAGTTCCTGGCCAACATGAGTCATGAAATCCGGACACCCATGAATGGCGTTATCGGAATGACCGAGCTGGCGCTGGAAACCAACCTGACCCCGGAACAACGGGAATACCTTTCCACCGTGAAGCTGTCGGCCGAGTCGCTGTTGTCCATCATCAACGACATTCTGGACTTCTCCAAGATCGAGGCCGGACGTCTCGAATTGGACTCCTTCGAGTTCAACATCCACGAAGTTGTGGGCTCCACGCTAAAAGGCATTGCCATCCGGGCCCACCAGAAAGGGCTGGAGCTGGTGTACGACATTCGACCCTCGGTGCCTGACATTCTTGTCGGCGATGCCCATCGGCTGCGGCAGGTACTGGTCAACCTGGTAGCCAATGCCATCAAGTTCACCGACCGCGGAGAAGTGGTGGTGACGCTGGAGGCCGCGCCCGAGCGTGGTCCCAACGTGGTCCACATGCTGGTGCGCGATACCGGGATGGGCATCCCGCGCGACAAACAGGATGCGGTCTTTGAAGCCTTCTCCCAGGCCGATTCCTCCCATAGCCGCCGCTACGGCGGTACCGGCTTGGGCCTGGCCATCTCCTCCCGCCTGGTGCGGCTGATGGGCGGAGAGATCTGGGTGCGTAGCGAGCCGGGTCGAGGCAGCGAATTTCATGTGGTGGTTCACCTGCCGGCGGGACCGCCCCACAGCCTGGACGTCCCTGAATTCCTGCGTGGAGTCGCCGCCCTGATCGTGGATGACAACTTGACCCAGCGCAAGATTCTGAGCGGAATGCTGGGCCAATGGGGCATGAAACCGGATGCGGCGGAGAGTGCCTTGCGCGGTCTGTCCGCCATGGAAGCCGCAGCCGGCGCCAATGCCGCCTATCGCCTGGTGCTGATCGACGGAAACATGCCGGGAATGGATGGCTTCGAACTGGCGGAATGCATCCAGCGGAATCCCAAACTGGCGGGCGCCACCGTATTGATGCTGAGCACAGGGCTCCGCCCCGGCGACATAACTCGCTGCCGCGAATTAGGGGTTTCGGCCTACGTGATCAAACCCATACGGAAAGGCGAACTGCTCAAGGTCATCGTTCGCGTTCTCCAGGACAAGGACGCGTTCACGGCTCCCGCCCAGGAACAACTGCTGGCCGAGGCTGAGCGGCGAACCGGGCTCAGGATCCTGGCCGCCGAGGACAACCGGGTCAATCAGCGCCTGCTGGTCAGATTGCTGGAAAAAGAAGGCCATGCCGTCACCATCGTGGAGGACGGCGAAGCCGCAGTTGCCATCAGCGCAAAGCAAGCGTTCGACCTCATCCTGATGGACGTACAGATGCCTAATCTGGATGGCTTGGAGGCGGCGCGTTGCATTCGCAGCCGTGAGCTTGCCACGGGCAAACATATGCCCATCATTGCCTTGACCGCTCATGCCATGAAAGGCGACCGGGAACGCTGCCTGGAGGCGGGCATGGATGCCTACGTGGCCAAGCCGGTACAGAAGCAGGAGCTACTGCACATCATGTATCAATACATCGCGCCCGCCCTAGGCGATCCTGCAGCCAGCCCCAGCATCCGGCCGGCATCCGCCTCGGCGGTATTCGACTTAGCCACGCCCTAGCGCTTCCATGTTATATTTGCGCCTAATGCTGACTGCTCTCGCCTACTGGCTGCATGACCACGCACTCCCGCTGGAGGTTCTTTTGGTCCTCCTAAGCGGTTTTGTCGCGCTCTATGCCGACACGCTGCGGCATTTTCTCTCTTTGCCGTCGCAGCGGCTCAGTACGTGGATCCTGAAGGCAAGACTGCTTTCCGTTAACTCCAAGCTCTTTAATTTATGCGAATGTCATAACAACGCATTTGCCACCTTGGTGTATGTCGCCCGGATCTTTGTATTTGTGCTGATTCTGATGGGGCTCTTCTTGGGAGGAATCTTCCTGGAGGTGGTGTCGATTCGCACGGCCTATCGCGGCGATGTGTACGCCTATAGCCAATTTCACGCCAACCTCGACATTTCCCTGGCGCTGGTATTTGTCGTGGTTGTCTGTTGCCGGCTGCTGTTGCTGGGAGAATTTCTCTATCGCCTGCGAAACTTCAAAGGCTACGACCATTACCTGATGGAACTGGTGGCCCAGCTGGAAGAAAAGTTGGTCGTCGCCGAAAACGCAGGCTCGAGCTCAGTGTCTGAGTGATTCTGCTTTCCGTTGTCTCCGCCGGTTCGTGTCCAGCTCCCGAGGAAGAATTCAATTGGACCCAGCTTCCATCTGCCGCTGACAACTTTCTTCTTGAGTTTCGTCCCAGCTGCAGATGACAAGTACCTATCTTCCGTAGCATCCTTGAGTTCAGCTTCATGACAATTCCGCCCATCCCGGCTGCGCGTCTGTTTCTATGCGCATTGCTTGCCATGTGTTTCGTTGGTGCGGCTGCGCAGGAGCAGACCATTCCCCTGACCTCGGGACCGGTGCTGCCGCTCTATCACGCTCTGCGCAGTGTGGGACTCGACCCGCAACAGGTATTCAAAATCCGTGACGCTGTCATCGAACGCGAAGACGTGCACATCTGGCTCAACGACGGTCTCATTGCATTTACGCAGGCCGTCGATGGACGAGTGACGGGCGCCTACTTCGAAGGCGAGGGCGAGGTGCTGGTGCGTCCTCCCGACCGCATGGAACGCGCTTCGCTTGGTCTTTTCATTAATGCCGGAGTGCTGGAGGAGAAATTTTCTTCCGCCTATCTGCGTTTCAACGATGACACTGCGAAGGAATTGGAGCCTTTCCTGCGTCCACCCGAGGATGCTGCCGATTTTGTCGCTCGCAACGACGGTAAGGCGCGAAATCTCGCCTCGATTGACGCCATGCGGCTTTGTATTTCTTTCACCAGCGCAGCGCCGGCCGGCGTTCCGGGTGGGTCTCCGCCGGTTCCCGATCGCCTGCTGCATGCCCGCATTGGCGGCGATCACTATGGCATCTTCGACGTTTTCTTCGACACCCGCAGCCCCGAGCAAGTTGTGGTCGGCAACACTTCATCCCATGAGGACCAGATCTTCTATGACCTCTGGATGAGCTTTCCCATGCGCTCGCTGCGCAAAACGCCGCTCTCCGATACCCGCTTCGGTGGACCCAGCGGACCCTGGTGGACACCGCATGTGCTGGCGATCGAAAAGTACACCATCGCCGCAGATATTGATCCTGCTCGGACCTTGTCGGCGGTGGCAACGCTGGATGGCGGCGTGAAACAAGGCGGTACCCGCGTGGTTCTTTTCGAACTGTCGCGTTACTTGCAAGTAAAGCAGGTGGAGTACGAAGGCAAGCCGCTGGAGTTTATCCAGAATGAAGCCATCGAGGGCAGCGAACTCTCACGCCGCGGCAACGACACCATCGCGGTTGTCTTTCCCGTTCCGCTGCAACCGGGTGAACACATTCGGCTGCGCTTCACCTACGCCGGCTCGGTGCTTTCCGACGCCGGCGGCGGACTGCTCTACGTGGGAGCGCGCGGAACCTGGTATCCCAACCGCGGTATCTCCATGGCCAATTACGATCTCACCTTTCGCTTTCCGCAGTCCTGGTCTCTCATTGCCACCGGCAAGCGCGTGTCGCTGGAGCGGGAGGGCGGAAATTTTCTCGGGCGCTGGATCAGCGAGAGGCCTATCCCTATCGCTGGATTCAATCTCGGCGAATATGTGCGCAGCACCGCAAAGGCTGACGACATCGTGGTCGACGCCTACGCCGCTCGCGGCACCGAATCGCAGCGCTCGACCCCGAGCGCCGCTAACACCTCGCCGCAATTGCTGTCGCCCCATGCTCCCGGCACGGTCGAGCCCGTGCCCATGCCTCCGCCGCTGCAGAATCCCGTAAGCATTGGACAATCGCTGGCCGACCGTGCCGCGGAAACCCTGAACGCGCTCTCGCAGATGCTTGGCCCCTATGCCTTCAGCACGCTCTCGCTCACCGAGAATCCCAGTCCGGAAAGCCAGGGATGGCCAGGACTTATCTTCCTGTCGAGTTATGCCTATCTGCAGCCCGAGCAGTTGCAGGCCATGAACCTGTCACCGGCCGATGCCATCATCTATAGCGAAGTCATGATGCCGCACGAGCTCGCGCACCAGTGGTATGGCGACCGGGTCTCATGGGCCAGCTATCACGAGCAGTGGCTGCTGGAGGCGCTGGCGAATTACTGTTCGCTGCTGCTGCTGGAGCGCTCTCGCCCGGCCGACGTTCAGCTCACGCTGGAGAACTATCGCCAGATCCTGGCCAGTAAATCGAAAGAGGGTCGCCGCATTGAGGAAGCCGGCCCGGTCACATTGGGCGTTCGCCTGTCATCCTCGCACTTCCCTGACGGATACGAGATCATTACTTATGGCCGCGGGACATGGCTCATGCACATGCTGCGCTGGATGCTGCGCGACGCCTCGCGCACGTCATCGAATCCCAATGGCGACGACACGGTTTTTCTCGCCCTGCTGCGCACCCTGGTAGACCGTTACCAGGCGAAAGAGATCACCAACATCGACTTCGAACAGGCCGTCGAAGAGGTCTTGCCGCAATCGCTGTGGTTCGAAAATCGCAAGTCGCTGGATTGGTTCTTCGATGGCTGGGTGAACGGCACGGCCTTCCCGCAGTTCGAACTTTCAGGAGCAAAGTTTTCCCGCTCCGCAAGAGGCCTTACCGCTAGCGGCGTGATTCGCCAAAGCTCAGCGCCGTTCGATCTGGTAACCAGCGTTCCAGTGTACGGAGTCGCCGGCGAACATCAGATCTATCTGGGCCGAGTCTTCGCCGAGGGTGCCGAGACGCACTTTACCTTACCTGCCCCGGCCGAAGTGAAGCAGTTGGTACTCGATCCCTATCACACCGTGCTTACCGAACCTTAAGCGCGATGATCCAACTTAAGGGATCTCTGAACAAGTCAATGTTCGGGCAGCGGTGGCCTTCAGTCCGGCGTATAAGCTGTTGTAAGTAATCCAGCGTTTCTGCCCGGGAAACCCGGCTTCTTTTCTTGGCCTGCATCACGGGTGTGAGTGAGTGTCATTTTCATCGAATTGAAACGCAACAAGATCAACCGCAACTTGCTCCCGAGCAGCATGACCTCTAGAATCGCTGGTTACATCTGAAGATGGAGGTGGAGGACAGAATGGCAACGGTGAAGGTTGGCGATGAAGTGCCGGACTTTGAACTCCCGGCGGTCGTAGGCAACATTAAGACCCAAGTCAAGCTGAGCGACTTCCGGGGCAAGAAAAACGTGGTTCTGGCTTTTTATCCGGCGGATTGGACGCCGGTATGTGCTTCGCAATTACCCGGACTGAACGCCGATCTGGAAAGGTTTGCGGGCTACGATGCCGAGGTTGTTGGCATCAGTGTCGATTCAATCCCTAGTCACACAGCGTGGCAGAAGAAGGAAATTGGCGTTCTCAGCTTTCCGCTGGCCAGCGACTTCTATCCCCACGGGGAGGTGGCGAGAAAGTTCGGCATCCTGCGCGAGGGCGATCCCATCCCCGGTATCGCCGAGCGAGCGCTTTTCGTGGTTGGCAAGGACGGCAAGCTAGCGTTCGCCAAGGTTTATCCGATTGGCCAAGTGCCGAGCAATGACGAGGTGTTCGAGGTTTTGCGCAAACTTTAGCTGTGAAAGCATTGCCATGGACTTGATCAGATCGTCCTTTAAGATGGAGCGGGACGGAAGGGCTGAGACGGCCCGTGCAACGGGGAGTGCGGGGCTTCAACGCCGCGTCCAGGGAACCTCGGAACAGGTCAATGTTCGGATGGAGCAGGCCTTCCAGCCGACGTCTAAGCTATTGTAAATACTCGGGATTTCAGCCCCGGAAGCGCAGGAACCCAGGCTTCTTCGGAGCCTCTAGGATTCTTATTCTTGACATCACGAGCCGGAATTCCACCCGACGAGCGCCCATGAAGTTACAAGAAGCTCCCTCCTCCGCTTCTTGCGGGATGCTTGCGATTGACCACCTCCACTCCCTCGCGCCAGCGCTCGTCAACCTGCACTAACTTCCATTCGATTCGCGGAGAGAGGTAGCGCAACAGAATGTCCGTGGTGGGATGCACGCGCAGCGCGGGCGCCACCAGGTACAGCAGAGGAGGAGCACCGGAGATTTCGCGTCCTGCGAAGTAGCCGTTGCGCGTGAACTCGCCGTGCTGCTGATGCCAGCGCACCCGCGCCCAGTAGTCGAGCCCTTGCAACGGCAGGTGGATATCTTCATCGGCCTTCAACTCCAACACCGCCAGGCGGCCATCCCGTGTGCAGGTGAGCACGTCGAGCATGGCCCGGTCGCAGCCCGCAAAGGCCGGGACCTGCGAATAGACGAAACGGCCATCGAGTCGCTCGTCGATGGTCTGAACATTGCGAATGATTAAGCTCTCCAGCCAGCGCTCGGGAGCCAGCCGAAAGAAAAGGTTAGTATGCGAGCCTGCGGGATGGCGCTGCTCGGTGATGCGGTTCACTAGTTCGGCGAACAAGGCTTCGCTAGTTTCGTCGAGTATGTACTCCGCCGGACCAATGCCGAAGAGAATCGATTCGCTGTTACGAAAAGAACCCGACACAGGCGTCAAGCACGCCCGCGCAAACTCGAGTCCATAAAGACGAAAGACAATTTCCGACGCTGACTGGACGGTAATCTCGGTTGCGGGAGCTAGCGCGCGAATGCGAGCCACGGCGGTGGCGAAGCGCTGTCGCGCGGCCGGCACATCCACCGCACGGGTAAGCCTGGTAATGATATTGCCGCTGTCGGCGGAGTCGACCGGCTCGCAGATCTCGGAGCGCTCATCGAGTTCGTAGAGCTGCCACTTGGCCGCATCGGCATTCAGGTTGGCTGCCCGTTGCCGAACAATTTCCGACCGGCCCGGGGGAACGAACAGCTTCAGGCCTTCGACGTGGGCCCGGCCCGCAAGCTGACGGCGCTGGTGGTCCATCCAGAGCATGCCGAAGGTGAGCGCGGCATCCACCGACGGCTGCGTCTCCTCTGAATTGACTCCAAGCACGGCAAATGCCGACTGCCCGGCGCGCACCACGCCGCGGGTGTAAACCGGACTGAAGGAATGCTCCAGATCAGGGCTGCTGCTGAAGTGTTCGATCCTGAAGCCGGGACATTCGCGTCGTAAAACACGTTCCAGCGCGGACTGATACGATTTCCGTGCGATGCGTTTTGCGGCTCCGGCGCGGCGGTCACGGTCGGCGCAAATCTCCATCAGCTTGGGTTGCGCTTGTCCGAAGCGCAGCACCTGCAGGCGTAACGTGCGGTCATTGATCTGGGCGTCCAGTACTCGCCGTACGGTGTTGCGCTCCTCCGACCAGATGTGGAGGACGCACTTGCCCTCACCGGAAATTGAATACTTGGCCGTGCCGAAGTTGAACAAGACTTCGCCGTCCTCGACAGCCACCGCTTGCGGCTCGTCGGCCAAATAATGTTCTATTGTTTTGGTGAGGAACTCGGCGGAGATGGTGTCTGCAAGCATGGCGTCCTCCGGAGATTCTAGCGAAGCGCAACTCCAGACACAGTCTCCGAGAACACAGCGCTGTGTGATAATTAAACATTCGGGGCAGGAGTTCGCGGATGATAGGGTTCGACAGCCGTCAATCGCGGCTATGGCCCCAGCTTGGCTGTCCCCGCTTCTTTACTGGCGGACGGGCATCCAATCGAGTGTGACTATGGACAAGAAGTTCTTCTTTGATCGCTACGGGGTGGCGCAAGCCGATGTTGAGCGCTATCTGGCTGCGGCGCTTTCTGCAGGCGGCGACTTTGCCGACCTTTATTTCGAATATCAGACATCGACCTCGGTATCGTTGGACGAGAGCATGGTGAAGTCCGCTACCCAGGGCATTTCCGCCGGTTGCGGCGTGCGTGTAATGTCGGGCGAGCGTACTGGCTACGCTTACACTGACGATCTCTCGCCGGCGCGGATCCTGCACGCGGCGCGCACTGCGGCACTGATTGCCAGCGGCCCGGCGAAGCAACCGATCGTCGGCCTGACCGACAAGCCCGCGCACAATCTCTATCCCGTGCCGCTGCCGTCCGTCGAAACCGACGTGCTGGCCAAGGTCGAGCTGGTGCAGCGGGCCGACAAAGCTGCGCGCGCCTACGATACCCGTATCCACGAGGTGCGGGCCAGTTATGCCGACGAACTGCGGCACATCCTAGTAATCGGTTCGGATGGCAGTTTTGCCGAAGATTCACAACCACTGGCGCGTATGAGCGTCTTCTGCATCGCGAAATCGGAGAGTGCGGGTTCGGCCCGCGGCAGCGCAGGCGGAGGGGGTCGCATTTCGTTGGATTATTTCCAGGGAGACAGCTCGCCCGAACACTTTGCCAAGGACGCGGCGCGACAGGCGATTATTCAGCTCGATGCGCGCGAAGCTCCGGCCGGCGAAATGGAAGTTGTGCTCGGTCCGGGATGGCCGGGGATTCTGCTGCACGAAGCCATCGGCCACGGCCTGGAAGCCGACTTCAATCGCAAGAAGACGTCGGCATTTTCGGGAATGCTGGGCCGGCGGGTGGCCAGCGACAAATGTACGGTAGTCGATAATGGCACCATGCCCGGACGGCGCGGCTCGCTGAACGTGGACGATGAAGGCAATCCGACCGAGAACACGGTACTGATCGAGAACGGAATTCTCAAGGGCTACTTATCGGACAAGTTGTCGTCGCGGTTGATGGGCATTCCCAACACCGGCAACGGCCGTCGCGAGAGCTATCAGCATATTCCCATGCCGCGCATGACCAACACTTACATGCTCGCGGGACAGGATTCGCCGGAAGACATCATTCGCTCCGTGAAGTACGGTGTCTACGCAGTCAACTTCGGCGGCGGACAAGTCGACATTACCAACGGCAAGTTTGTATTCTCCGCGTCGGAAGCTTATCTGATCGAAGATGGCAAGGTCACATCGCCGCTGAAGAATGCGACCTTGATCGGAAACGGGCCGGATGTCCTGACCAGGGTCTCGATGGTAGGCAGCGACTTGCAACTCGACGAAGGCGTTGGGACGTGCGGCAAGGATGGGCAGTCGGTGCCGGTGGGAGTTGGAATTCCCACGCTGAAGATCGACCGGCTGACGGTCGGTGGGACCGGCGGGTAAAGTTTTTCAGGTCCGAACTCGAATTTATCCAATAGATCGTTTTGGCTTGTATCAGGGAATGACTTTAGTCGTGCCGGACGAGTCAGCCAAAGCCAGGGCGTTGGCCCCTGAAAAAACGGGACTCGCAGGGGCTCAAGCCCGGGTCATTCATTAGTTCGGTGTCGGCACGTATAAACAGGCTACTGAAAAAGTCGGAAACGCAGATTCCTCGCGGGCTGAAGCCCGCTCGGAATGGCAAGAATAAAGGGCTTAGGCCGGCGCACCTGAAGGTGCGCCCCTTCAAAACATGTCGAATCCGACTTTTTCAGCAACCTGTAAAGACGTGCCCTGATACAAAACCTCTTCACAAACTCTGTATGTGACATTGTGGGAGTCTGACGAAATAGGACTCATATCAATATGACAGTTTCTACCGTAGAGCGTCCCACGGGCGCAGCACCTACCTCAACCGATCTGAAGGAAATCGCGGCCGATGTCGTGCGCCGCGCCATGCAAGGCGGAGCGACTGCCGCCGAAGCGGTTGCCATGGATGGCAGCGAGTTTTCCACCGTGGTCCGACTTGGTGAAGTGGAGACACTAAAGGAATCCGGCTCCAAGGGCATTGGCGTGCGCGTTTTTTTCGGCCAGCGAGCCGCTAGCACCTACTCCAGCGACTTGTCGCCCGCAGGCTTGAAGCAACTGGTGGACTCGGCGCTGGCGTTGGCAAAGATCACCAGCGAAGATCCATTCGCCGGGATTCCCGAGCCGGCGCAACTAGGCAAACTCGATGGCGATCTCGATCTTTATTATGACGATGTGTATTCCCTTTCCACGGCGGACCGCATCGACTACGCGCGCCGCGCGGAGAAGGCGGCGTTGGACGTCGATCCGCGCATCACCAACTCCGAGGGCGGCACCTTCGACGCAGCTATCGGTTACAAGGTGCTCGCCAACTCCCATGGTTTTATCGGCGACTATCAGCGCTCCTACTGTTCGGTGTCGGCCGTGCCCATCGCGCAGTTGGACGACTCGGCGATGCAGCGTGACTATTGGTACTCGGTGGCGAATTCGCTGAAGAAGTTGGAGTCACCGGAAGAAGTCGGCCAGATTGCTGCCAAGCGCACGTTGCGGCGGCTGGGCGCACGCAAGGTGAAGACCGCGAGGGTGCCGATTGTCTTCGAGCACACCGTGGCTGGCGCAATGGTGGGTCACATTTTCGAAGCGGTGAATGGGGACTCGATTTATCGGGGCGCATCGTTCCTCACGGGAAAGCTGAACGAGAAGATCGCGGGCGACAACATCAACGTGGTCGATGACGGCACCATGCGCGGCGGTTTCGGCACCAGCCCCTTCGATTCCGAAGGTGTGCCCAGCCGCAAGACCGTCGTGGTCGAAAATGGCGTGCTCAAGTCCTACCTGCTGAATACCTACACTGCCAAGAAGCTTGGACTGCAGACGACGGGCAACGCCTCGCGCGGTCTTGCGGGGACGCCGGGCATCGGGCCAGGCAACTTCTTCCTGCAACCCGGCGCGAAGAGCTTCCAGGAAATTATCGGCGACATTCAGGAAGGTTTGTTCGTTACGGAATTTCTGGGCTTCGGCGTGAACCTGGTGACCGGAGACTTCTCGCGCGGCGCCAGCGGATTGTGGATCCAGAACGGCGAGCTGACGTTCCCGGTGGAAGAGATCACCGTTGCCGGCAATCTGAAGGACATGTTCTTCAACATCTCTGAGATCGGCAACGACTTGGAGTTTCGCAGCTCCATCGCTTCGCCAACGCTTAGAATCGACGGCATGACAGTCGCGGGCGAGTAGGTGCTCTCTCACCACAGAGACATAGAGGCACGGAGATAATTGCGCACGATAGCATTCAGAGCCGCGCCAGCAGCGCGCGCTTCTTCTCTTTGGGGAGGAATGAGGCGCGAAAGGAATTTCTGGCTAGCTGGCGAAGTTCCGGGTCCGTAAATCCAAACACTTCCTGCGCGACTTGATACTCCTTCAGCAATGTCGTGCGGAACATGTCTGGATCGTCGGTATTCAACGTGACCAGCACGCCCGCGTCGAATAGCTTGCGTATCGGGTGTTGTTCCAGCGCGGTGCAACAGCCCGTCATCACGTTGCTGGTGATGCAGACTTCTACCGGGATTTGCTTGTCCGCCAAGTACCGCACCAGATCAGGATCGTCGATCGCGCGCAGGCCATGACCAATGCGATCGGCCTTCAACTCGCGCAGCGCTGCCCAGATTGACTCCGGTCCGGCCGTCTCGCCGGCATGGACCGTCAAGCGCAAGCCGTGTGCCGCAGCGTGTTCGTACACTTCGCGGAACTGCTCCGGGCTGGCGCGGCGTTCGTCGCCGCCGATACCGATCCCGACGACGTTGTTGTCCTTTAATCGCATCGCCTCCTCTACCACACGACGTGCCTCGTCAACTCCAAAGTGCCGGACGGCATCGAAGATCCAGTACAGCGACATGCCGAAGTCGCGTTCGCCGCGCTGGCGGCCGCGCTCGGCTCCTTCGAACAGCGGGGCAAACTCCTGGCCTCGCCACTGCACCACGCCGGCGGAAATGTACACTTCCGCGTGCAGAACGTTCTGCGCATGCAGCTTCTGCATCATCCGATAGGTGACGAGCTCGTAGTCGTCAGCTGTGCGCAGCCGCTCGGTAACCGCCTTGAAAGCCCATAGGAAGCCGGTGAAATGCTTATATTCATACAGCGCGCGCGCTTCCTCCTCGGTGAAAACGCGACCGCTGTCCTCGACATTTCGATAGCGGTTGTTGGTGGTTGGGAGGGGCGTAGGATGACGGCGGCTCAGCTCTGACAATGTGGGAGGATCAACCGTTCCCTCCAGATGCAGGTGGAGTTCGGCCTTGGGCAAGGCGAGGATGAAGTCGTTGCTCACGGCTTGGGAGCCGCCTGCAGCGTGGGACCTGAATTGCGCGGACTGAACTCGCTGCGATGGCGGCTGTAGAGCCAGTACACCGCCATACCGATAATCAGCCAGACGAAGAACCGCAGCCAGGTCAAAATCGGCAGACCCGCCATCAGCAATATGCAGAAGACCACGCTGAGAATCGGCGCCGCCAATCCGCCGGGGGCACGGAAGCCGCGATGGCGGTCAGGCTGTTTATAGCGCAGGATAATCACGCCGAGCGACACCAGCACGAACGCGAACAGCGTGCCGATGTTCGACAAGTCTGACAACGTGCCAATATCGAGAATGCCGGCAGGAATGCCGACCAGGAATCCGGCGATCCAGGTGGCTACGGCGGGCGTGCGAAAGCGGGGATGCACGCGACTGAACATTTTGGGCAGCAGTCCATCGCGCGACATGGAAAACCACACCCGCGCCTGTCCGAGCTGAAACACCAGCAGCGACGAGATCATGCCCATCATCGCGCCAAAGAGGACGGCCAGCTCGGTCCAGTGCAGCAGGGCGGATTTCGTGGCTCCCGCCAGCATGCTCATGCTGTTGACCACGGGAGCGGCATCGTCGATCAGGTTGTGCCACGGCACGATTCCGGTGAGCACCACGGCCACCGCGATATAGAGCACGGTGCAGACGATCAGCGTGGCAATGATGCCAATGGGAATATCGCGCTGCGGATTCTTGGCTTCTTCAGCCGCGGTCGAAACGGAGTCGAATCCGATGTAGGTGAAGAAGATGATGGAGCCGCCGGTGAGCACGCCCGACCAGCCTTCGGGTACGAAGGGATGATAGTTCGCGGGATGAATGAATCGCATTCCTACGAAGATGAACGCCAGGATGGCCGCAATTTTCAGCAGCACCATGATGTTGTTGGTTTCGGCCGATTCGCGAATGCCGCGCACCAGCACGACTGTCAGCAGCAGGACAATCAGAAACGCGGGAATGTTGAAGCCGAAGTGCCAGCCGGGCGCGTAAAGCACGTTGTTTTGCAGATCGGTGAGTCCGCCCGGCAAGTACGCGGGCGTGATCCAGCGCAGTGCGGGATGCCAGCCGAACCAGTTGAAGGTGGCAGCCATGTGGGCGGCGAAGCCGACGCTGACCGCCATGTTGCTGACCGCGTATTCCAGGATGAGGTCCCAGCCGATGATCCACGCGATGAGCTCGCCCATCGTCGCGTAGGTGTAGGTGTAAGCGCTGCCAGCGATGGGGATCATGGACGCCAGCTCGGCGTAGCAGAGTCCGGTGAAGGCGCAAACGATGGCCACCAGGACCAACGAAATAGACAGCGCCGGTCCGGCGCCGGGACGCCCCAGCGTGGCCGCATGATGCACGATGTAGTCAGCCAGCGGGCTGTTGAGAATTGATGCGGTAGTGAATTTCTGTCCCGCGATCGCCGTCCCTATGACGGTGAAGATGCCGGAACCAATGACGGCGCCGATGCCGAGTCCGGTGAGCGACCAGGGACCGAGAGTTCTCTTCAGCCGATGTTCCGGCTTCTCCGATTCGGAGATCAGCTTGTCAATGGACTTGCACGCGAAGAGTTGGTTCGCCAGGTTAACGCTCCCGGGACGGGTGAAATCTGTCGCACGAATTCAAACAGAAATAGAGGTGCGAGGGCAAGTCAAAGGCGATTTCACCACGCAGGCCGGTCGGCGAGAGCATCTCAATGGCCTCGCGGCCAAATAAAAACCCTCTCCAGCGGGAGAGGGATGCGAAGCCGGCGACTGAGCCGCTATGCCTTGGTGACTTTGCCGCTGCGCAGACAGCTGGTGCAAACGCGCATCCGCTTGCTGCCGCCCTTGACCTTGGCGTGGACGGGACGTAAATTAACGTTCCAGCGGCGACGCGTCACATTGTGGGCGTGACTGACGTTGTTTCCAAACTGCGGCCGTTTGCCGCAGATTTCACATACTTGTGCCATGACTGACTCCAAAAGATTGCCGAACTGGCCGGGTAAATAAGGATTATAGCCTTTTCGCAGCCGATCCGGCAACCCGCCGTGGGCGAGTTGCACAGCACGCTGCCCGGCAAACCTGACCCTCGCTCAAGAAAATAAAGCAGCGCTGCCGGGATGCAGCAATATTGCGTATAGCGTAGACCGGATGCCTGCCGGGCCCGGTCTATTTCCTGGCGCTGAGCGCCGCGCGCAGCTCAATCGGCGGCGAGCCCGCAAAGGTGACGCCACTGGCAGGGATCGCGTTCAAATCGGAGGTGGTCGGGGCCAGCAATGACCAGACCAGCAGCAACTTGTTATAACGGGTGGCGAATATCGATTGCGACATGCGGTTGGCGAGATCATCGCTGCCTGTGGTGGGCGCCGCGATTGTCCCATGGAACACCATAAACAGATGGCCAGAGATGGAGACCAGCTCATCGGTGGCAATCTGTCCGAACTCCGCTAGTTGCTCGAGATTGGCAGCCACCTCGTCGTTAGCGGGCTTGTCGCCCAGCCGGGTAGCGGTTCGCATCGACAGGCAATTGGGATCGAGCGCGCGCAAGACAATCATTGGCTGGGACGGGCGTGGGGTGACGGTGTCCCCGCCTGGCGGCGCGATACGCAACAGGGTCTGGGAGCAGGCGTGCAGAAATGCGGATTCGCGCATGGCGGCCTGGTCAAGCGGTGGATCGTTGGTGCTTTCCGCCGCCAGAGGCTCCCAGCCCTGCGGGATGTCGTACTGCAATCCGAGATCAGGATTGCGGTAAGCTCCCCCGCTGACCCCGCCGAGGGGGATGGTTCTGGCGGGCTGGTCCCGGATGGCGGCGTTTACTCGAAAGGTGGGAACGGTAGGCCCATCGTACGGCCCGCCCTCCGGCCGCACCGGTTTGCCGTCTTTGGTGGTCAGCGTGCCATCGTCTTGCGGGCAGTAGAAACGCACTTCCGCCATGACAATCTTGGCCTTACGCAGAAACTCCTTGTCGTTGGTGCCGATCACCACCTTGATGGCGTAATTGTTAATATTGGTCCAGTACTGGGCTGCATAGTTCGGGCCTTTGTGCCGAATGGCATAGTAAAAATGTCCGGTGTGCAACATGTAATCGGGGATTACGAATTGTCCGGTCGATCCCGAGGCCCCACCGGTGCGGGCCCAAGCCTTCATTTGCTGTTCCTGCTCTTCCGGAGTATTGACCTCCATTCCGGGATGGGGATCGACCGCCGTGATCGTGATGTAGCCGGTGCGGTTGTCTTTTTCATATTGCAGGGCCAGCAGCGCGTGCTGCCGCTCGGGCATCAGCGGCAACATGATCTGATGGCCTTGTGAGCTGAGAGGAAGATCGAGACTAAATCCAAAGAATTGGCTGGTGTAGCTGGTACTGGAAAGGTAGCCTGCTTCGGGGAGTAGCGGTTCTTCGTTGGCGGCTTTCTTGGCGGCCGCCTTCGGAGGAACGTAAAGGGCACGTTCGGCCGACGTGCATTGCGCGCGCATCCCGGTCGCGGCACAAAGAAGCAGAACGACGAGGGTAAGCGCCCGAAAGTTGCTCGGCAAATGGCCCGTAGCTGCAGCAAGGCTGGACATCAAGTGGGACCTCCCTCCGCGTGATTACGCCGAAGGAGGCAGTGGCGCCATCATGCCAGCATTTACCGACGCACGCAAGTCGCGGGAGACTCCGGCCGCAGTCCTTCGTTCCCGAAGACGGACGCTTCACTGGCGTTGTTTCTTGCGCCGCCTGAGCCCATCGAATGGGAAACGAAAATGGCAGAATTGCCGGCTGATTTTGCGGTAAGGGTGCGCCGTGAATGCCTCCATAGCGCCAATCAAGTTTGAGCCAACATTCTCGCCGCGCTGAAAGCGACTGAGTCAGCGCAGGTGGAGGAACACTCAGAGGGATCGCCTCCACACATGGCCGTTTCAGTCATCGCAGTTATCGCGTGCAACTGGGGCTTAGCATCTTGAGAGTCAGCACTCGCAAGCTGGGTTGCGGTTTGCTGCCGCCTTCCGTCTTTCCGCCTTGCCCATCGCCGTTGTTGCCTTGCTGCTGGGGGGTTGCGATCGGCTTACCGGTAACCATCACGCTGTGACTTAAATGCTCGGCAAGATTGACCGTGCTGGACGTCAGCTTCCAGGTCGTGCCATTTTGATCTGAGATGTAATACCCGCCACTCTCGCCTCCACGCTTCAGGCATCCAGTCACCGCTATCTGAAGAGGGTTGGTGACTACGCCACCGGGGACCGCTCCGGACTGCGGGTCTTGCGTGCTGCTGGATTGTGCAGAGAGCCGAGGACAGAGAGTAAGAAACACGAAAGAGATAAACCAAGCTGCGGGTTTTAAAAAGCGCGTCATAAAGCAAGTCCTTTCCGCGGTCGATGGATGCCGCCCAAAGGCAGGGAGCTGGTATCTACGGAGGTCGACCATCCGCCCGTGAGCTGGACTAACGTTCCGGATAGTGTCACTCTCCATTCGGATAGAGAGCGCGGTTTGAGCTGACAGGTTGCCGCTTCCTGAGATCATTGTATCGCTTTGTTTCCAAGGCGGTTGCGGGGCCTGCGCCGGCAAGTCCGGCTCCCTTCTGGCGATCCGGCATTTGGCAGGGCGCGTGCACTCTCATCAACAAGCAAGCGAGCCACAAGGTGGCGCCCGGCAAGTCGTCACCATTGGGATCATCTTCTCAGCGCGGCAGTTTTACAGGTCGTTCGCGCACCGCGCTGAGAAGAACGGTGCCGGATCTCCCGCTGCAGCGAAGCCAAACCTTCCCGTCCCGGTCGAGACCGAAGAACCGAAGGCTGGACTCGCCCATCTACAGCGATCGCAAGAAATTCAGGATGTCCTGCTTCTCACTCTCACTGAGACGATTGAAGCGGGTAACCACGCCGTTGGCTTCCGAGCCTGAGCCGGCGTGCTGATGGATCGCCACAACCAGGTCCTGGGTCCGCCCATCATGCAGAAAAAACACCCGCTGCCCTACTCCCCACAGCGGAGCGGTGCGGAATTCGTCGGGGCCGGCATTGCCTTGGACGATGTCGTCGGCCAAGCCCGAACCCATGTGGTGGACTAACAAGTCTGAATACAGGTTGGCACTCGCATTACTTAGTGGCTTGCCGTAATACGCGGCGGTGGTTTTCATGGTTGGTGTGTGGCACAGGGCGCATCCCACGGTGCTAAACAAATTGCGTCCGTTCTGGATCGATGCGGAACAACTGGAAGCTTCACACGCGGGCGTAGGCTGGTCCAGATAGCGCATGTAGTTGGCGAACTGCACCACGTCACTGGGAACGGCGGGATAATCGCCTGTATCTTGCATATTGGTGCCGTCCTCGGGAGTTGGGTTGAACAGGCAGTCGGCGGGCGGTTGCACGGGAGCATAGCCGCGTTCGCTGGGGAAGATTTCGTTGCTGACGCCGATTTCCACGCTGTAAGCTTCGCCGGAGAAGAGCTGAAGCGACTTGTTCTGCGCCTTCCAGCCGAACCGCGAGATGGTGCCGTCGTTGGGATTTCGATTGGGATGACCGCCGATTCCGAGGGCGCGCTTCAGGGCTGAATCGGAGGCGATATTCGCGTCGATGGTGGACTCAGCAATGTTCTCTATCAGCCCGGCGCCAAACAACGGAGTTGGTATGCGATAACTCAGATTGTTCAGCTGGCCCATCTGCTCGAAATTGGGTTGCGCCAGTCCGCAAGTCTGCAGCTGTCCGCTGGTGCCGACGACGTTGGTGGCGTCGACCCGTCCCTGGATGGTGAACAGATCGTGCACGCCACCGTCACGCGGGCCGCCGGGGATGCCAGTGGGACCGAGGAAATATTTGAAGCGGGCCTCGCGAACCGGCCCATCTTCGCTGATGAAGAAGGGCACAGTGTTGCTGGCGCCGTCAAGGTTGGCAACTGCAACTTGGGGGTTGGGCCCGATGAAGGGAAACGCGGTCCGACTTGGACTTGAGCCTCCGGTTGCCGGTTGGGAATGGCAACTGGCGCACTGGTTATCGTTAAACGTAGGCCCTAAACCGTTCCCGGGTTCTCCGGAAATAGTTCCGCCGACTGAATCCACTTCCAGGAAGCGTTGCAATCCGTTCTGAAAAAAGCCCATCTGGTTCGCCGTTAATCCCGACACGGGTTGCCCAGCACCTACTTTCCCGCCGCGCGGTCCGGGATCGCGGGCCATGAACTGCGCTTGTAAATCCATCCCGAGATTAACCAGTGCGAAAAAAAACAGCACGGCCAAAACGGACAACAGCAGGGAACGTGAGTTTTTCATAGGCGTGAGAGATTTTCACCGAATGCAATCGAAGCTGCAAGATAAATATTCCTGGCGGGCGGTGGCGGAACATCTCCAGCAGTCTTCGATCATAAGATTCCAACAAATCTGTAGCTGGGGTACGGGGGTGGTCATGCGAAACATGGCCGGAAGAGGCCCAACTGAACCCTTCCGTCGCGAGATCGGGTGCTCCCGGGAGGCGGCATTGCTGCTTCTTACTCCTGCTTTTTGCCAACACGACGGCGCCGGAACACGGTAAAATAGCCAAAAGAGTAACCCAATTGGGACCCAGGTAACTCCCCACCGGTAGGCAGTCCTGGTCAGGTATTTGATGAAGAGACTCTCCGCCCTCCTATTTTTCGTTGTTCTCGGCGCTCCTTTACTGATTGCCCAAGCCGCTCCCGACGACACCGTGGTCGAGGAGATCATCGCCCGCGTCAACAACAGCATCGTCACCCGGGCCGATGTGCGTCACGCCCGCGAGCAATTGCTTAGCGAGCTGCGGCAGTCGGACCCGGCCACCGCCGACCAGGACGCCAAAGACCACGAAAAAGACGTGCTCCGCGACTTGATCGACCAGCAACTGCTGCTGCAAAAGGGGTCGGACCTAGGCATCACCGCCGACACTGAGCTGGTAAAGCGGCTTGACGAGCTGCGCAAGCAAATGCACGCCGACTCCATGGAAGACATGGAAAAAGCGGCGCAGGCGCAGGGTATCTCGTTTGAGGACTTCAAACAGAACCTGAAGAACAACATCATCACGCAGCGGGTGATCAGCCAGGAGGTTGGCGGGCACATCGCGGTTTCGAATCAGGAAATCCAGCAATATTACAATCAGCACAAGACTGACATGGACCGTCCCGAACAGGTGCGGCTGAGCGAGATCCTAATTTCCACGCAGAAGGAGGCGCCGGTCAAGACCGCCAAGGGCGAAACGGTGCTGCCGGAATCTCCCAACCCCGAAGTGGTAGCGCAAGCCCAGGCCAAGGCCAACCAGGTTTATGCCACGCTGCAGAAGGGCGCGAAGTTTGACGACGTCGCCAAGCAGTACTCCAACGGTCCGACCTCGGCGATGGGAGGCGACCTAGAATACTTCAAGCGTGGCACGCTGTCGAAGGAGCTGGAGCAAAAAGTATTCGCTATGCAGCCGGGGCAATATACCGAGCCCATTCGCACCAACCAGGGTTTCGTCATCCTGAAGCTCACGGAGCACCAGACGGCGGGCGTGCCTGCCCTGAAAGACGTGGAAACCCAGATTCAGGAACAGCTTTACATGACCAAGATGCAGCCGGCTTTGCGCGATTACCTCACCAAACTCCGCGAAGAGGCCTATATCGACATCAAGCCCGGCTACATGGACACCGGCGCCAGTCCCAATGAGACTAAGCCCGTCTACACCACCGCCAGTTCCGACGCCGGCAACTCGTCCAAGGTAAAGAAAAAGAAGAAGCTGGGACTGTTCTAGAAACAGTTGTCAGGGGTCAGTTGTTGGCGCTGACCAGGTAAGGGACGTAATTGCGACACTCGCCTTCACCGTTCCGCTGGAACGACAAAACAATCGCTGGAAACTGCGTCGAACTGGCTAAAGCCGGCTCGAAGATTTTAAAAGGCAGGCTTTAGCGCGGACCTGAAGATCCGCTGTACCCGAGCAATTTACTTTTTCAGCAACCTGCTAGCCTAGTGTGTTGTCCCGCGATTCTATGTCATAGCTCCGAAGTTACAACGTTGCCGGAACGTCCTCACCGCAGCGGCTAAAGGGGCTGCTGAAAAAGTGGTCGACGCCAGAGTGTCGCCGGCTGAAGCCGGCCCGGAATCAAGAACATAGAACTTAGACGCTGGCCTGAAGGTCAGCTCTACCCGAGCTTTGACCTCCAACGAGTTTTTCAGCAGCCTGTAAAGTCGCCCTATACGTGCACTTTTGCGGCACGGCTGAAGCCGTGCCCTGGCAAACACACCGGTTGAATTTTGCCACGAACTTGCGGGACATGATACTAGCCACTGACCACGGTTCTCCGATACCATAGGCGCTCGGCCCGAATTCGCGCCGTCCCAAGAAAAAACTAAGGCCTCTGATGAAGGAATTCTACATCTCCGATTGCGCCCGCCAGGAAAACCAGACCATCACCTCGCTGTTTGTGGTCGCGGTCAAGCAGGTTAAGTCCAAGAAGAACGGCGAACTCTACTTGTCGGTCGTCCTTGCCGACCGCAGCGGGCAACTGCAGGGCAACATGTGGGACAACGTGCAGGATGCACTCACCGCCTTCGAGCAAGACGACTTCGTCAAAGTGAAGGGCGTTATCCACAAGTATAACGGGCGCTGGCAGCTCACTATCCACAAGATGCGCCGGCTGGAAGACTCGGAGATCGACCACTCCGACTATCTTCCCAAGACCCCCAAAGATATCGAGCAACTCTGGCGCACACTCTGCGACTACATTGCCAGTTTCGAGAACCCCTGGCTCAAAGCGCTGCTCAACGAATTTACGTCCGACGAGGCAATCGTCACCGCTTACAAGAATGCGCCCGCGGCCAAGACGCTGCATCACGCCTTCGTCGGCGGCCTGCTCGATCACGTGGTGTCGCTGTTCACGGTGTGCGATCTAGCGGCGCGCAACTATCCCCAGGTCAATCGCGATCTGCTGCTCAGCGGCGCTTTCCTGCACGACATTGGCAAGCTGCACGAGCTTACCTATCAGCGCTCCATCGCCTACACCACCGAGGGCCAGCTGCTGGGGCACATGATCATCGAGCTGGAAATGTTGCACGAAAAGATTGCCCGCGTGCCCGGTTTTCCACCGGAGCTGAAGATCCTGCTGGAGCACATGATCATCAGCCACCACGGGCATTACGAATTCGGCTCGCCCAAGCTGCCCATGTTTCCCGAGGCGCTGATGTTGCACTACATGGACGACCTCGACTCCAAGATGGAGAGCATGCGTGCGCAATTCGAGCGCGAGGCGGAGTTCGACAGTCCGTGGGCCAGCTACAATCCATCGCTGGCGCGGCCGCTGTTGAATACCAGGAAGTTTCTCGACAAGGGATTGGCCGCGTCGCGAACTGCCGAGACCCCGAAGCCAGCGGCAGCGACGGCAAGCCCATCGCCGGAGGTCACTACGGATGAGAGCATCTCCGCAGAAGGGCCGAATGGCAATGCTCCGCACGCCGCCGCTCCGGACGCCGCCGCCCAGGCTGCGGTGACTGTCCCCAGCGAAAAACCGGCGCTATCTCCACTGGAAGCTTTGGAGCAAAAATTCGCGGCCCACAAAGTGACTTCCAAACCAAGCTAGACTAGAAGCCGTCGGAGCCGTCTCAGCAATCGAATGAAGCTGCGATTTGTATCAGGGCGCGGCTACAGCAATTCGCCGTGACAGAGACCCAGATCGGGCCCGGCTTGTGACACCTAAAGATATGTCCGGGGAGTTTGGATCCGGCCAAACTGGCGGACCACATCACCAATCCGTACGGGGTGAAGAACGAAGAGACCGGCGACCGTGCTGACATCGACGTTGGCCGCCAGCTTCGCCAGACCTGGCCCGACTTCCACTACGACGGACAATCCACTCGCTTTGCCGTCCCCTTATTCAAGAGATTCTCTCCGGCGCCGATGGATTGGCCAAGGAGGCACCATGGCATTTTTCACTTGGAACAATTCCTATAGCGTCGGGGTCCAGCAGTTCGACGGCGAGCACCAGAAACTTTTCAGCATCATGAACGAGTTGTACGACGGCATGAAGGCCGGCAAGGGCAAAGACGTGCTCGACGGCGTGCTGCAAAAGCTGATCGGCTACACCGAGCAGCACTTCTCCAGCGAAGAAGCGATCATGGGCCGCGCCGGATATGCCGGCCTGCAGTCACAGGTCGAACAGCATCGCCAGTTCACCACCAAGATGAAGGACTTCCAGACCCAGTATCGCGCCGGGGCGGTGGCTCTCAGCATTCAGCTCTTGGACTACCTACGCGATTGGCTGAAGTCTCACATCGCCGGAGCCGACAAGAGCTACACGTCTTATCTGAACGCCAAGGGTGTGCACTGAAGCGAGGAGGAGCTGCAATGGCATTTCTTACCTGGAGCAATTCCTACAGCGTCGGGGTCCAGCAGTTCGACGCCGAGCACAAACAGCTTTTCAGCATCATGAACGACGTCTACGAGGGGATGATGGCCGGCAAGGGCAAGGATGTACTGCAGACCGTTCTAGAGAAGCTGATCCGCTATACCGAACAGCACTTCAGCAGCGAAGAAGTGGCCATGACCCGGACTGGCTATGCTGAGCTGCAGTCGCATGTCGCCCTGCATCGTGCCTTCACCACTAAGGTGAAAGACTTTCAGACGCAGTATCGTGCCGGAGCGGTGGCTCTCAGCGTCCAGCTTTTGGACTTCTTACGCGATTGGCTCACCAACCACATCGGCGGCGTCGACAAGCGCTACACCGCGCATCTGAACGCCAAAGGCGTGCATTGAGGCACCGTAGAGAACCAGGAACAGACTCAGATCCGCATGGGCATCACGACGTACCGGTATTTGAAGCCGTCGTCGTTGGCGTCGTCGGGACGCATCTGGCCGGCGGACTGGGCGTCTTTGAACTCCAGACGAACTTCGCCGCCATTTGATGCTTTGAGGAAGTCGAGAAGATACTCGGAGTTGAAGCCGATGGTCATGGGATCGGCGGTGTAGGCGGTTTCGATGGAGTCTTCCGACTCGCCCGCATCGGTGGAAGAGGACGAAATTTTCAGCTCGTTCTTGTCGAGCTTCATGCGGATGGCCCGCGACCGTTCGTCGGCAAACTGCGCCACGCGCTGGATGGAGGTGTTGAGGTCGGCGCCGTGTACGACGACGGACTTGGTGGTTTCGCGCGGCAGCACCGCTTCATAGTTGGGGAATTGCCCGGTCAACTGGCGCGAGGTGAGCAGCCGCTCGCCGATGCGGAAGAAGAGTGTCGAATCGTCTTTGGCAAACTCGATGGCGTCCACTTCACTGTTCTGTAGCAGCGAATAGATCTCGCTCATGGCTTTCTTGGGGACCAGCGTCTTGTTCTCGCCGCTGACCTCAAACTGCTCGCCCTGCTTTTCAATGTGGGCCAGGCGGTGCCCGTCGGTGGCCACCATGGTGATGGACTCCGGCTTCAGCACCATCAATCCGCCATTCAGGGTGTAGCGCGACTCCTCGCTGGAGATGGCGAAGATGGTCCTGCCGATCATGCTGCGCAGTGTCTGGGCGGGGATCTTCACCACGCCGGCGGAGGGGAAGGTTGGCAGTCCAGGAAAATTGGCCCGCGCCATGCCGACCATCTTGGTGTTGGAACGGCCGCAGCGAAGGTTGACCCAATGGTTTTCCAGCAGCTTGATGGAGATCTCGCCATCGGGCAGCAGCCTGACGTAGTCGTAAAGCTTGCGCGCCGGGATGGTGCAGGCGCCTTCGCGCTTCACCTTGGCCGCACACGAGGTGCGCAGGCTGAGGTCGAGGTCGGTGGCCGTGATGGTCAGCCGGTCGTTGCCCGCCTCAAACAAAAAGTTGGAGAGGATGGGAATGGTGGTCTTGCGTTCAACCACTCCCTGCGTGGCAGTGAGTTCGCGCAGCAGCTCGAACTTGCTGACACTGATTTCCATTGCTGTACCCTGGATCGCTCCCGTTGCTTCGGCAGCCATAAAGTCACACCTCGGCAGGCGTCATGCCCGACCCTCTTATACTGCTACTTCTTATATCAAATGAAAAACATATAAAACCAGTAGTAACAGTAGGCGCTCTGGAAAAGTGGAAATTTAGAAGAAAACTGCGGAACCAGCGGCGCAGTCGTCATTTACTCCTGTCCAAAACCGCCGGTCGGGTTTGCGGACTGCGGTGGCGAATCGGGCAGTGATCAAAGTGGCGCCCGCGTCTTCCACCCGATTCACAGGCCATCCACAGGAAGCGGATGACAAAACTCTCTCCGGTAGTGAAAAACCGCGCTGGAGCGCAGTTCATAAGCCTAAGCTCTCGGTGAGCTTATTCAGCACCCTGTTTAAATCCTTGTCGGTTTTGCGCTGGGTGTCGATCTTGTCGACTGAGTGCAAGACCGTGGTGTGGTGTTTGCCGCCGAATTGCCGGCCGATTTCGGGCAGCGACGCGTCCGTCAGGTGCTTGGCCAGGTACATCGCAATCTGGCGGGGAAACACGATGACCCGCGAGTTGTTCTTGAGCTTGATCTCGGCCAGGCGCAAGCCAAACTGCTCGGACACTGCTTTCTGGATGGACTCGATCGTGATCTTGCGGACCTGCGAGTCGATCAAGTTCTTCAGGACTTCCTGCGCCACCTGCAGGTTGACCTCGGCCCCAGTCAGTGAAGCATAAGCGGTCAGACGGATCAGCGCCCCTTCCAATTCGCGCACGTTGCTGCGAATGTTGGAGGCGATAAACAGCGCCACGTCGGTGGGTAGCATTACCTGCTCCGACTCCGCTTTCTTCTGCAGAATGGCCACCTTGGTCTCCAGATCAGGCGGCTGGATATCGGCGATCAATCCCCATTCAAAGCGGCTGCGCAGGCGGTCTTCGATCTCGGCCAGTTCCTTGGGCGGGCGATCGCTGGCGATCACGATCTGGCGCATGCACTCGTGCAAGGCGTTAAAGGTGTGGAAGAATTCTTCTTGCGTGCGCTCCTTGTTGACCAGGAACTGGATGTCATCGACCAGCAGTACATCCATGTTGCGATACTTGTCGCGGAAGCTGGTCATCTTACTGTAGCGGAGCGAATTGATCATGTCGTTGGTGAAGCGCTCACTGGAAACGTAGCAGATGGATTTTTCCGGCGAGCGCAACTTGATCTCGTGCCCGATGGCCTGCATCAGGTGGGTCTTGCCCATACCGACGCCGCCATAGAGAAACAGCGGGTTGTACGCTTTGGAAGGACGCTCGCCGACTGCGCGCGCCGCGGCGTGGGCAAATTGATTTCCGGAGCCGGTGACGAAGTCATCAAAGGTGTATTTGGGATTCAATTGTGCTGCTCCATCCCAATCGAAACGTTGCTGAGTTACGAGGCCCGGCCCGGGGTTGCCGGAAATCGGCAAAGGCTCGTGCCGCGGTTCAGCGGCGCGCGCAGACTTGGCATTATTGCGCTGCTCCTCGTCGGTTACGAACTCCACGTCCTGGAATTCGAGGCCGAGGTTTTCGATGGCCTCGCTGATCAAATCGCCATAGCGTTCGCCGATGTGGCAGAACTCGGGGTTGGGTACGCGCACGAACAGAACAGCGCCCTGGGCGTGATCGTAACGCGTAGGCTTGAGCCAGGTTTCGTAGGAATTCCGGTTGACTTTTTTTTCCAGTGCGTCGAGCACCCGCACCCACGGATTAGGGGAGGCAGTTCCAAAGGCTGAAGACATAAAATAGAAGTCCCGAGGCGAACCATGCCTCTCACAAAACTAAATCGTTATTAGAGGGAAAACAGAGCCGAGCACAGAGCCACAAACCGCAGCACAGTTCAAGCGGAAATCGTAGGTCGCAAACCTGAGTCGTACGTTGTTCCGAAGCGTTGCACCCGCATTCGTGCAGTCGGTTTTCTTGTTGGCTGGAGGCGATACTAGCACGAAAAAAAATTCGCGCCATACAAATTATTGCGGCTGCGTTTCGGTTTTTTCGCGAATGATTGATTCGCTGAAAGTTAACGTGCAAATTTTTTTTGAGTGCTGCGCGCATGGTGCAGTGTTGCGATTCGTCAGTCGGCAACGGTCGGGAAGGGCCACCAATCACTGTTGCGAGCACTCACCTTCAGGCACGCGCGAATGGGATTCTGATGACACTGCGGTGGGTTGCATCGGGCCGAGAGGTGCAGGTTCGCCGGGTCATGAAGACCACTCGGTAAAAGCAATCAGCAAAGACCGGCGAGCGAAATGTATGATCCGCGCCTGCGATTTCACCGGCAACAGTTGGGGTGAAAGGTTCGTATTGAAAAGCGGAAAAGTTCCAGCCAGAGCAGGGTTGCCGATGCAGCCGACGGTTCGATGATCGCTTCAATTCGCTCAGACAGTAGGCTGAGCCTGGTTGGTGAGAGGCGAACGATTCCGGCGCTCTGAAAGCGCTAGAAATGCAGCGCCCGGGGGCATCGTTTCGGGACGGTGCTGAGGGCGTGGGATGAACCGCGTCGTGCTGCTACATTTTTTGTGGAACTTCTCGCAAGTTACAGGGTCTATACTGGTGTACAAAGCCGATGTCCACGCCCGTAAGCCCAAAACCGGCGAGTGAAGCGGTTCCTATCGTTGCGCCAGAGGACCAGGTGATTCCCGCGCTATTCGGCGAGGGCGAAGGTCTCTACCCGCAGCGCAAGGACACGTTTGTCTACTCGTTTATCGGCCACATGCTGGCCGTGGCCATCCTCATATGGTCGGGACACTGGGTCTTCGAGCACAAGGACGAGATCAAACAGCAAGTGATCGGCGTGGTGACCGACATTAGTCCCTACATGCCGATGCAAGCTTCCAAGAAGCGCGCGGGAGGTGGTGGCGGGGGCGGCGACCGTGACAAGTTGCAAGCTCCCAAAGGCGCTCTGCCCAAGCTTTCCAAGGACCAGATCGTGCCTCCGGCGATCGTCATTCGCAATGACCATCCTAAGCTGGTGGTGGATCCGTCCGTAGTTGTTCCTCCCGAGATCAAGCTGCCGACGGTTGGTGCGTTGGGCGACCCACTGTCGAAGGTGATTGGACCTCCGTCAAATGGCACAGGCTCAGGCGGCGGAATTGGCAGCGGCAGCGGCGGCGGCGTGGGATCTGGCACTGGGCCGGGCGTGGGACCGGGACACGGCGGCGGCTATGGCGGCGGCGCTTATCGGGTCGGCGGCGGCGTCAGCGCGCCCAAAGTTGTGTATGACCCCGATCCGGAATATTCCGAAGAGGCGCGCAAGGCCAAGTATCAGGGAACTGTAGTTTTGTGGTTGGTGGTGAGTCCCGAGGGCAAGCCGCAGCAGATACAGGTACAGCGTTCGCTGGGCATGGGACTGGACGAGAAAGCCATCGAAGCGGTACGCCAGTGGCGCTTCGAGCCCGCCAAGAAAGACGGGCACCCCGTGCCCGTCATGATCAACGTGGAAGTGAACTTCCGGCTGTACTGAGCGCCAGCCGCGAAGCTTCGCGATGAACTTTCCGCGGCAAGCACGCGTGTCAAACGGCTTGGGAAGATATGTCTAAGTAAGGCGACTTGCAGCAGGCAGCCGCAAGACAAAACAGCTAGGGAAACTCTGATTAAGTCACAGCAATTCCTTCAGCGGCTGAAGCCGAAGTGATTCTGCGGCATTTACGGACGGCCTCAAGGCCGTCCCCTTCAAGAAATCAGACTTAATCAGAGTTTCCCTAGCGTCGTGTCCCGCAAGTTCGTGGCAAAACTCAGCCGTTGTGTTTGAAAGGGCACGGCTTCAGCCGTGCCGTAAAAGTGCATGTATAGGGCGGCTTTAGCCGCTGCGGTGAGGACGTTCCGGCAATATTTTAACTTCGGAGTTATGACATGAAATTGCGGGACGCCACTCTAGCGGGTTCCGTTTGGGTGCGAATACTAGGTCGGCCAACATGCCGTTCTAGTCGCGCCCCGTTCGTTTCCCATCCTCGCAACTAGCTTCCATCAAAACCGTGCATCAGTGACTATCTTGGCGTGCCTTCTTATTCTTGGCGCCCATCGTTTCTATGCCCGTACCCGTGACCACCACCTTGGGATCGGAGCTCTGGCACTGGCTGCCCAGGTAGTTACAGTCGGAGACGGAAAAAACATAACACCCTGAGGTCGAAGCTGTTTCACCTATGCTGTTCTGAGAATCAATTCCAAATGAACTACCTGAGAATGGATACTCGTCCTTGTCAAACCTTACGTCTGCAAATGAAGTGGCATCCGCATCCGCCATTATCCAGGTAACGACCGTTCCCGCTGGAACGCAAAAAGTTGTTACAGCCGTCGGTGTACCATTAATAGTCGCAGTCACCATGCCGTTGGCTAATACCGAGCGGCTAATCTGGATCCGACAAGTCCCACCCGCTCCGCAAGTATTCGTACAGGCGTTGGCGCAAGTCCCCGGCGTGTTGGCAAGAGCGGCGAGCCAGGGTAGTGTGGTCATCAATGCCACAATGAGCCCAAATCGGACTGAGCATTTGTCATGCATATATTCCCTCCATCTCGATGGTATGTGCGGTGCTACTTGATCCCGTCTTTTGTTGATGCAGCCATCGCTGGTATCGAGGGTCAGCCTGTAGGAGCCGAAGTTCCGGCTCTTTCTCGATCTCGTCCAGCGAGTAGCCAGCCTTCACCGCCTCGTCGACCGCTTGCAATGCCTTTTCGCGGTCGTTGATGATCTCATAGACTATGGCGGATGTAAACAGGGTATCGCTATTTCTGGGGGACAATTGCAAGGCCCGGGAGATGTAGGTCTCAGCATCCTTGGTTTGCCCAAGATGGGCATCATATAGCGCGATGCCGCTCAACACTTCTGTATCATTAGGATTGACCTTGAGCTGAGCGGCGGCGGTCTCCAATGCTTTTTGATATGCCTGCCTTGCCTCCGCTTGGCGGGACGGAATCTGATGATAACTATCGGCAAGATTCCGCCACATAATATGATCGTGGGGGCTTAGCTCAGTGGCTTTTTTCATGGCATCTGCGGCTTGTTCGTAACGGCCCAGATACATATAGGCTGATCCCAAGTTTGTCCAGGCGTCACAGTGCGGTTGAATACTAAGGCCTTTCTTTAGAACCGCAATGGCATCTTCATAGCGGCCCGATCCAAGATAGGCTGCGCCCAAGTTATAGTATCCAAGAGATTTATCAGGAGCCAATGCAATTACGATCTGAAACTGCTCGGCGGCCTTCGAAAACTCGCCGTGATGATAAAAAGAGTTGCCGAGCCCGCTGTAGCCGAGCCAATAGCCAGGACGGCGGCTGATCACATTTCTATAAGCTTCCTCAGCTTCAAGGTACTTACCTTGGGTATCGTAGATTTCGCCGATACGATACTCGGCCTCAATGACCGCTGGATCTTCTTGGAGTACCTGCTGATATTCCAGTAGCGCTTTGTCCAGGTTTCCGGTTTGCTGGTACACTCTGGCCAACGCAGCCAGACTTGGAACTAACTGACCGTTTAATTCCAGTGCGTGTCTTGCATCCTGTGTGGCCTGCTCGATCCATCGGGGATCTCTGGTTCGCTCGTATTTCGCCGCATAAGCGCTACCAAGACCGGCATAAGCCAGGGCATACCCGGGATCCTCCTTAAGAGCTTTATTGAACAATTCGATTGCCATATTTACATTGTCCAAATCTAAACGATTGAGATATCCCACGCCCTGCTCATAGAGTTCGTAAGCGCCTGGGCGTGTGGTTTCGCCGGCGGCCAGTTCTTCTTTCATTTGTGAGCTAATCTGCAAATCGAGCATGTCGGCCACCGACTCCCAGACATGCTGCTGCATTTCATCCAGGTTGGCAGAATCCACGTGGATGGAGCGCGACGCCAGCTGTCGATGGTTCTTAGGATCGACTATGTTGGCGGTAAGATTAAGACCTTGCGAAGTATGTTCAATGCTTCCGGTGACCGCAAGAGTAACGCCTAAGTTGCGATAGGCTTCGTCCAGACTCTTGACGGTCCGCGTATCACTGGAGGGCACAACCCAGAAGGACTTCTGATAGCGCTCCAGTTGCGATAGCTTGCTGGTCAAGCTATCGGCTACGCCTTCGGCGAAAGCCTGGTTGGCGGCGTCGTTGCCGATGTTCTCAAAGGGGAGCACGGCAATGTGTTTCTGTTCCGGCAGCCGCTGGAAAGGATTTCGGATGACGCCCAGCGCGAACAGCGTGACCGCCGCGAGCGCCAGCAGGGCAACGGCAGCCGACAGGATGCGATGACGCTTCAGGCCGGCAACCAGAGCCGGCCAGCCGAAATGCGCCTCGCCGGACAAGGCACGCCAGAAGTCCTCGACGGTGGCGAAACGTGCGGCGGGATCGCGGGCCAGAGACTGGGTGATGGCGCCGCGCCACCGCGAGCCAATTTGTTTGGCGGTATTGGCGTCAGGGGAGCCAAAGGGCGCATCGTGCGAACGCGGCAGCTTCGCGGTAAGCATCTGAAACACCGTTATGCCCAGCGCGTAGACATCGGTACGAGTGCTGCACTGGCCTTGCAGCTGCTCGGGCGCCATGTACTCGGGAGTACCCATGACCTCAACCGATTGCGATACGGTTTCATCGTGCTCGGGACTGGTGGCCAAACCGAAGTCGGTGACCTTGACGACCGGCCCGCCGGGCGCCGGCAACAACATTACGTTTCCCGGCTTGAGGTCGCGATGCACGATGCCCAGATGGTGCGCGGCCGATAAGGCAGAAACCATCTGACGAACGATTGGTTGGGCCTGATCGCATGTCATGGGACCATGGCATTGGAGATAGGCGGCCAGAGTTTCGCCCTCCAGCAGCTCCATGGTCAGGAAAAGGACATCGCCATGGGACGGATGAATATGGTGGCCCAGATCAAAGACCCGGCAGACATTGGGATGAGTCACCCTTCTGGCCAGCTGGATCTCCTGCTTGAAGCGGCTGCTGGTCCGGACGGAAGACATGCGGGAGGAAGCGATGGTCTTCAGCGCAATCCTGGTTTTCAGCTCCTGGTCTTCCACCTCATACACTTCTCCCATGCCGCCCTTGGCGATAAATCGAATGACCGTGTAGCGGTCGCAGATGGTATCGCCGGCCAGGAAGACAGGGCCGTCAGCTCCACCGGCGGCTACGGAATGGACGGCGGGGCCAGACATCAGGATGACATCCTTCTTCCAGGCTGGTTGTAGTGGGCCCACGGATCGGCCAGAATTCCAGGTCCCCGTATAGGCAACTTAGACAAGCAGCCAGTCCTTTGGTGAGCCAAAAGGTTGAACGAGACGAAGAGGGTCCGCATTGAGTGCCAACTCCTCAAGGAGCGAATCTAAATCTGGAGCGGGCTTTCAGGAGCTAGGGAAGGTCTGATTAAGCTAGTGCCTCAGGGGCTAAAGCCCAGCCTTTATAACGGGCACTTACGGACGGTCTGAAGGCCGTCCCCTTCGAGGGCCCAGACTTAATCGGAGCTTCCCTAAAACGATAGGCCGATTGTGGCACGGAAAATTAGGGTTGTCCAGAGTTTGGCCATGGTTTAGCCATGGCCGGGAATGAAAGCCCATCCGGCAACGGCGGCGGTGCAGCGCTGCCGGATCGTCAGAGTTGCGCGTAACTGACCGAGCGCCAATCTACTGGGCCGGCGCGGGGGCGGGTTGTTGGGGTGCGGCAGGCGCTCCAAAATTCACCTTGGGAGCTTGCCGCGCGCCTTCGTCGGTCTTGAAGTAGGCATCGTTGCGGGTGAAGCCCGACAGGCTGGCGACAATGTTGTTGGGGAAGAGGCTGATGTAGGTGTTGTAGTCCTGCACCGTCTCGTTGTAGCGGCGGCGCTCGACCGCGATGCGATTCTCGGTGCCGGCCAGCTCGTCTTGCAGGCGCAGGAAATTTTCATTCGACCTGAGCTGAGGATAGTTCTCCACCACGACCAGCAAGCGGCCCAGCGCGGAATCCAGTTGTCCGTTGGCGGCAATCTTGTCCTGCGGAGTTTTGGCTCCAATCAAGGCAGCGCGCGCCGCAGCGATGTCGCCAAAAACTTTCACCTCTTGGGCGGCGTAGCCTTTCACGGTTTCCACCAGGTTGGGGATCAGGTCGGCGCGGCGTTGCAAGACGACGTCAACTTGCGACCAGGCGGCGTTCACCGCTTCCCGTTTGCGCACCATGTCGTTGCGATGGCCGACAAACATGCCGCCCAGCCAGATCACCAGCAGCACGATCACAACAATGACGATCAGTCCCTTTTTCATGGAAGTCTCGCTTTCAGTAATGACGTTTCCGCAGCTGCAAATCGATGCCGCCGGCCGAACAGACTGTGTCGCGACCCCTGCCGCCGCTGCTAAGAGGCTGCTAGCCGTTAGCTCCTAGCTTTAGCAGACAGCATCAACATACTAGAAGCCATCTCATAAATCCGTAACGCTTCCAACCGAGTAACCTCCGGGGCTAAAGCCCAACATTACACGGCCCTGGCGGCACGGCTAAAGCCGTGCCCTTTCAAACCCGATTTATGAGATGGCTCTAGTCGCAACTTGATAACCGTCGATACTGCGATAGCGCGGCTCGGGATTATTTCTCACTTTACCCGGCGCTCAACCACCCCCAACTCGCACAAAAGCGGTGTGAGTTGGGGGCCCCGGTCAACCACCCCAACTCGCACAAAAGCGGTGTGAGTTGGGGGCCCCGGTCAACCACCCCAACTCGCACAAAAGCGGTGTGAGTTGGGGGCCCCGGTCACGCGCCGGGCTAACTTCATAGCCGCCGCTGCGCGGCTAGTTTATTGGGTTTTCTAGCACTTTGTTCCACCACAAACTTTCTTTTTCAGTTGCGACACAAGTCTCTGAAGCCGGTCCGGGACGACAAAAATAAAGAGCCTGTGACGGCGTAGCTAAAGCTACGCCCCTTCAAAATCGCTGCAGCTCGCCGGACCATATCAGCCTTGAAATCGTGTCATACATTGTGGGACATCTTTTGCCAATGGCGCTTCGGCGCCCGGGCATCGAGCTCATGCGCAACGCGAGCGATGGCGCCCATGTAGGCGTGATACGCGGCAGCGGCGTCCACGGAATGCTGCGGGTCGGTCCGGAGCGTGAGGATGGCTTGCAGGGGCGCGGCATCGAAGCCAAAAACCTGGCCCGCGTGCTCCAGTAACTGTCCCTTCGCGAGCGGAGGGTCACCCCCCAACGCGATGAGCGCGTGACGAAACAGCGTCATCACGCTGCTGCTCGATTTTGCCAGCACTCCCTGCAGTTCAGCCGGATCGTCAGGACGCAGCAGCAGGTGTTGCCGCAGCCGCAACAGGGTGGTCCGCAGCTCGTGCTCTACTTCCACGCGGTGCAGGTTCATAGGCACTTCGACGGCGCTGACGATGTCTTCGCCGAACAACGTCTGGTGCGTCTGCTGGATGTCGAGCAACTCGATGGCGAACACGTCGGCGGACTCGCGCAGCTCTTCGACGGTCATGATCAGTGGGGGCGAGAAGCGCTCTTCCTGCGTCCACCAACGAACCACCGGCATGAGCGCAGCCAGCGAGCCAGGGCCCAGGTCCTTTAATACCGCCAGCAGATTGACGTCGGAATACTGCTCATGGAAATCTTCGCGGGCGGCGGAGCCGTATAGCACCACCGAGACCAGGTTGGCGCCGCACGCTTCCTGCAGTTGGTTGACGAGTTCCTGAAGTTTGCCTGCGGGCTTCTTCATCGCGATCTCCTATGGTTCACCAACTGCCTCCGGCGCCGCCGCCGCCGCTCAAGCCGCCGCCGAAGCCGCCAAATCCACCGCCGCCGGAGAAGCCGCCGGAGCTGCCTCCGAAACCACCGCCGCGGCCGCCGCCCCAGCCACCGCCCATCATCGGCGGCAGGAAGACCATGCCCGGGCCAAGCCCACTACGCAGGCCGGAACGCGGACCGCCTCCGCCTTTGCGCATGCTCTGCGCCACGGTGCGAACAAACCAGAGGACCCCAATCAGGGCCAGCAGCTTCAGCCACCACGGCCAGGGACTCTTCGTCGCCCGCTGCCGCGCCGGCACGCCATTCAAAGTCACACCCTTATCGGCGGCGATCAGATGGGCGAGGCTGGAGACGCCCACCAGCGCGGCGGCGCTGTAATCTCCGTTGCGGAGACTGGGCACCATGGCACGGCCAATGTCGCCGGCGCGCGCATCGTTGATGACTGGCTCTAGGCCGTAACCAACTTCGATCCGGTACTGGCGCTGGGTGGGGGCGATCAACAACAGCACACCGCGATTATTTTTCTTCGATCCCACGCCCAGATGCTTGTAGAGATCGACAGCATAATCTTCCTTGGTCTCGCCCTCGAGCGAAGCGACGGTGACGACGGCAATCTGCGCGCCTGTCTTCTGATCGACTTCGGCGCACAGGGCCTCGATCTTTGCGGTGGTTGCGGGATCGATGACGTGCGCCAGATCGGTGACGTATCCCTGGGCCTGAATGGCGGAGATTTTTTCCGCGCGCGCGCAGCAGGTGGCCAGGAGCAGGAACATCAAGACGGCGAGTTTGATTGGCGGTCGCACGATTGAAAGATTCGTCGATACTGGCCGGCGACGAAAACTGCTGGTCGCACGAATTCTATATCAACGAGTGGTTGAAAGCAGGAAACGGGGTCGCGGTACTGTCCTATATAACCTCCTTTAGTGTTTTTGGGAGTTAGTTCAGATTGAAGTTAGGACACTACCGGGTTCCGGGTGAAGGGACACGCAGCAGGATGGTCCGAAGTAAGGAGTGCGAAGACACCTGTCCCGCCGGGCGGCCAGTTATCAGACCGCGCGCCCCGGCTGTAAGAAAAACGCGATTAGCAGGCCCGGCGCGATCGGTTTCCGCCTAGCGCGGGAAAGGCTTGGTCAGCGGCGCCACGCGGTCCTTCGCTTTCTCCGCCCATTCCGATCCCTTGTCGATCCAGTCGCCCGCCTGGTCGCTGAAGTTTTCCACCGCGTTGCGCGCGTCTTCATACTTGCGCCGGAGGCTGCGGCGCATCTGCCTACCGGTCTTCGGCGCCAACAACAGCGCGGTCAGCGCCCCCAGCGCGAGTCCAACAAAGAGCCACGTCAGGCCCACGCTGACACTTCCTTCCGAAGAGCGATAGTCTCCCTGGCTTGCGAAATCATTGGTTTCGTCGTTCATGAGATCCGTCCTTTCCTCTGTGCAAATAGTACCGCGATTTTGGCTACAAATATATCTGGCCGGAGCCATTCGATCGCAGGTGAGAGGCAACCGGCCCGCAGGTGTTTTTCTGGTAACGTTGGCTGCCGTTAGTTCGAGAACACGCACGCTAGGATTGTTGCCTAACGGAGGCGATCATTCCGGATGCCGTCTTCATGAATCAGGGCACCAGGTCATCCGCGGATTTCCCAATCCTCCAGCGCCACGTGTAAAATCAAGTGTTTAGCCTTCAGGCCGGTGTTCCACGTGGAACATTTCAGTGCACGCTGGCAGGCGGGATGCTCTCCCCAGTGGCGCGGTCCCGGAAGTCGCGGCAAGCCGTGCGGGGCGGAACGGCTCTCCCCAGAAATGCAGTTAACCAAGGAGTTTTAGACGCATGGCGATTTCAGCCACACAATTACGTCCGGGCATGGTCATCAAGCACAACAACGATCTTCATTCCGTGTTCAGCGTGGAGCATCGCACCCCCGGCAACTTGCGGGCCTTCATCCAGGCCAAGCTGCGCAACCTGCGCACCGGCGCCATGTTCGAGCACCGTTTCCGTTCCGGCGACGCTATCGATAAAATCATCGTCGATGAGGTGGAGATGGAATTCCTCTACGCCGATGGCGACGACTACCACTTCATGAACACCGAAAACTACGAGCAGCTTCATCTCGGCAGAGACATCCTAGGCGACGCCGTCGATTACCTCATCGCCAACCTCGCCATCAAGGTCGAGTTCTTCGACGGCAAAGCCGTCGGCATCGAGCTGCCGCAGACGGTCGAGCTCACCGTGGTCGAAACCGAGCCCGGCTTGAAATCGGCAACCGCCAGCAGCGTCACCAAGCCGGCCACCACCGAAACCGGCCTGGTCGTGCAGGTCCCGGCGTTCATCAATGAAGGCGAAAAGATTCGCGTCGATACCTCCGAGGGCGCCTACCTGTCGCGCGCCTAGTACTACTGTGTTATAAACTAGGTACCTTTATCCTGAGTTTTCTGGCGCTGATGAATACGGGGCAGTACGTTGAGGTGATGAACAATCGCCAACCGGATTTCTCCCGCCAGTTGGGGCG